>Ga0208315_1001465_pt1 | contig 11915 bp, 10 predicted proteins | sample MalvireepMed_215_FD_184239 | JGI IMG/M metagenome (GOLD analysis project Ga0208315, IMG submission 184239) | Marine viral communities from the Global Malaspina Expedition - Malaspina viral metaG DeepMed_215 (SPAdes) (version 2) | ecosystem: Environmental > Aquatic > Marine > Oceanic | place... | reverse complement strand
ACCGAGGATGCCATCGCGGATGCGCTGAGCGAAGTCTTGGGCCAGCCAGAAACAACCGCGCCCGTGCCAAGCGGCCCGCCGCTGTCATCGGGCGAGCGCGAGTCTCTGCGCGTTGCGGTCTCGGCCTGCTGGAACATCGGCGCGCTGTCGACCGAAGCGGCGCGTACCACGGTCGTGGTCGGCATGCAGATGAACACCGACGGCACGCCCGTGGCCAGTTCGATCCGCCTGCTGAGTTCCAGCGGTGGCAGCGACACCGCCGCACGTCAGGCCTTTGAAGCCGCGAAACGCGCGGTCATTCGTTGCGGCAGCAGCGGTTACAAACTGCCGCAGGAAAAATACAGCCAATGGCAAGACATCGAGATGACATTCGACCCAATGAGGAGCCGATAACATGCTGACTAGACTTCTGGGACTACTGGCGCTCTGCGCCACGGCGGCCACGTTCACCCTGGCCCCCAATGCGTCGCAGGCCCAACCGCTGCGCATCGTGATCGACGACCCGACGATTGAGCCTTTGCCCTTTGCCGTGCCCAGCTTTCAGCCTGAAAGCGGTGAGGCCGGGCAACTGGCCGTCGATCTGGCGCGCGTCGTCTCAGAAGACCTGACCGGCACGGGCCTTTTCCGCGAAATCCCGGCCAGCGCCTATATCTCGACCGTCAGCGATTTTAACGCGCCGGTGGAATACGCCGACTGGAAAGCGATCAACGCGCAGGCGCTGATCACCGGGGCGGTCAATGTCACCGGCAACAGCGTGAATGTGAAGTTCCGCGTTTACGATGTCTTCTCGGGCGAGGAATTGCTCGACAGCAGCGGGCAGGGCGGTCTGCAATTCAGCGGCACCGTCGATGGCTGGCGCCGCATGGCGCATAAGGTCGCCGATGCGGTTTACAGCCGGATCACCGGCGAGGGCGGCTACTTCGACAGCCGTGTGGTCTTTGTTTCCGAAACCGGGCCGAAAGACGACCGCCAGAAGCGTTTGGCGGTAATGGACTACGACGGGGCCAACCTGAAGTACCTGACCGATTCCGGCTCCATCGTGCTTGCCCCGCGATTCTCTCCCAGCGGTGACCGGGTGCTTTACACCAGCTATGAGAGCGGTTTCCCGCGCATCTATGTGCTGGACATCGGCACCGTCCAACGCCGCGCGCTGCAAAGCGCCGAAGGCTCCATGGCCTTTGCGCCGCGCTTCTCGCCCAGTGGTCAAACGGTTGTCTATTCGCTGAGCCAAGGCGGCAATACCGACATCTTCTCGATGGATATCAACAGCGGCCAATCGGTGCGCCTGACCAATACCCCCGCGATCGAGACGGCACCCAGCTTCTCTCCCGATGGCAGCAAAATCGTCTTTGAGAGCGACCGTTCCGGCAGTCCGCAGCTTTACGTCATGCCCGCCACAGGCGGAGAGGCGACGCGGATTTCCTTTGGCGAAGGGCGTTATGGCACGCCCGTTTGGTCGCCGCGCGGGGATTTGGTGGCTTTCACCAAGCAGAACAAGGGCCGTTTCCACATTGGCGTAATGCGGCTTGATGGCTCCGAAGAGCGCCTGCTGACGGCCTCTTTCCTTGATGAAGGTCCGACTTGGGCGCCCAATGGCCGGGTGATCATGTTCGCCCGCGAAACCCAAGGGGCAGGCGGGTCGTCCTCGCTCTATTCGGTCGATATTTCGGGGCGCAACCTCAAGCCGGTGCGCACGCCCGAAGGCGGCTCTGACCCCTCTTGGTCACCGCTGCAGCAGTAACGTTTTCCAGACCTCCCATACGGGCGCGGGCAATTCCAATGATCCCGCGCCTGTGTTAACACCAGCAACAACAACGCCACCACAGAGAAGGCAGACCCCCATGAAACGCATTTTGACCAGCACGCTTTTGATTTCCGCATTGGCCGTGTCGGCCTGTACAAACCCCGACCGTTTTGGTGCCGATGGCATGGGCGGGGCCGGGGCCAATGCAGGCGCAGGGGTCAACGCCGGCGTGGTGCCGGGCAGCGCGAACGATCCAACTTCGACCGCCTATTTCCAGCAGGCTGTCGGCGACCGGGTGCTGTTCCTTGTGGACCAATCCACATTGACGGATGTTGGCCGTGCCACGCTCGACGGGCAGGTGGCTTGGCTGCAGACCAATACGGATTATCAAGCCGTGATCGAAGGTCACGCGGATGAGCAGGGCACCCGTGAATACAACATCGCGCTTGGCGGTCGTCGTGCCAATGCGGTGCGCGAGTATATGATTTCCCGCGGTGTTGCGGCATCGCGCCTCAAGACCATCAGCTACGGCAAAGAGCGCCCGATCGAGATCTGCTCGGAAGAGGCCTGCTATGCCAAAAACCGCCGCGCCGTGACCGTTCTGGCCGGTGGCGCACTGACCAGCTGATCGCGGCGACAGCCTAAGCAGTAACCAATCCAAGGAGGCCGATGTGCTGAAGCGATATATCTTCGTGGCGGTGATGGGGCTGATGACCGCCCCCGCCGCGCTTATGGCGCAGGACAACGATCAAACGCTGGCGGACATCCGCCAGCAGTTGACCGTGCTCAGTGTCGAGGTGCAAAAGCTGCGCCGCGAACTTTCGACCACAGGCGGCGGCTCGGTTGAGACCGGCGGCAGCTCTGTGCTTGAGCGTGTCGGCACCATGGAAAGCGAATTGCAACGCCTCACCTCCAAGACCGAGGAGATGGAGAACCGGATCAACCGGATCGTGGCCGATGGCACCAACCGGATCGGGGATCTGGAATACCGTTTGGTCGAGCTTGAAGGCGGCGATCTGGGCGCGCTCGGAGAGACCTCGACCCTCGGCGGAGGGGAGGCCCCCACCGTCGTGGCACCCGCCCCCGAGGCCGACCGCGAGGTGGTCGAGATGACCCCCGGCAGCGGTGGCGCGGCGCCCTCAAACGGCATCATCACCCCCATCAACGAAGCAGAGCTGGCGGTCAGCGAAAAAGCCGATTTCGAGCGGGCGCAGGGGGCGCTCGCAAACGGTGACTTTCGCAGCGCCGCCGATCTCTTTGCGACCTTCAGTCAGACCTACCCCGGTGGTCCGCTAGCTGCTGAGGCCGAAATGCGCCGCGGCGAAGCGCTGACCGGTTTGGGCGACAACCGCGAAGCGGCCCGTGCCTATCTCGCGGCCTTCAGCACCGATCCCGAAGGGCCGGTGGCCCCACAGTCGCTGTTTGAATTGGGCCGCGCGCTTGGCGTGTTGGAGCAAACACAAGAGGCCTGCGTGACCCTCGCGGAGGTTGCCGTGCGTTTCCCGGGCGCCCCGCAGGTGAGCCAAGCCGAAGCGCAGCGCCAGACGCTGGGTTGTTCCTAACCGCTGATGACTGCGCCTGCCGCGACGGCTGATGCAGCGCTGGCCAAGGGGCTGCTGGCGGGCCTGGGCGGTGCGCTGCCCCCCCGCCTTGGCGTTGCAGTCTCGGGCGGGGGCGATTCAATGGCTCTGCTGTCGCTGTTGCATAGGCTTTCGGCGGCGGCGGGCACACATCTTGAAACCGTGACTGTCGACCATGGTCTGCGCCCCGAAGCCGCCGGAGAGGCCGCCTTCGTCGCGCGGTGTGCCAGCGCTCTGGGCCTGTCGCATGAAACACTGCGCTGGCGTGGGTGGGACGGTCAAGGCAACCTCCAAAACGCGGCGCGTGAGGCGCGGTATCGGCTGATGGCCGATTGGGCAGAGCGGCGCGGGCTGCCCTGCGTGGCGCTTGGCCATACGGCAGATGATCAGGCCGAAACGGTGCTCATGCGATTGGCCCGCCGGTCAGGAGTGGACGGACTTTCGGCCATGGCGCCGCGCAGCAAGCGGCACGGCATAACATGGCTGCGCCCCCTGCTTTTTGCCCGACGTGAGGCATTGCGAGAGCATCTGAGGCGCGCGGACCTTGAGTGGGTCGACGACCCCAACAACGATGACCCGCGTTTCGCACGCATCCAAACCCGTCAAAGTCTTGCCGCCCTCGCGCCGCTAGGCATCGACGTAGAGGCCTTGGCCGAGGTGGCGCGCAACATGGCCACCGCTCGTGAGGCGTTGGAACGCCAGACCGACAGAACGGCAGGCGATATTCTGCGCATGGAGGCAGGCGCGCAGGTGATGCAGGCCAAGGGCTTTTTTGCCGCGCCCGAAGAGATCCGCCGCCGTTTGATGATCCATGCGCTTGGGCAGGTCAACGGCGGCCCCTATCCCCCGCGCCGCGGCCCCGTGGCGGCCCTGATCGCGGGGTTGGCGGACGGGCAAGCGGCCACGCTGGGGGGCTGTCAGGCGCTGCTTCGGCGCGGTGAAATCTGGGTCTTTCGAGAATATAACGCGGTGCGTGATCTGCGGGTGCCTCCGGATCAGCTTTGGGATAGGCGCTGGCGTGCGACGCCCCCGGAGGGGCTGCCGCAGGGCGCCGAGTTGCGGGCCTTGGGGGCCGAGGGCCTTGCCCAATGCCCCGATTGGCGCAGCCTTGGGCGGCCCCGTGCTATGCTGCTGTCGACCCCGGCGATCTGGCAGGGCGCGCGCCTGCTTGCAGCGCCCCTTGCCGGGCTGGACGAGAAATGGCATGTCCAGCGCGAAAGCGGCGCGGAATGCAATTAAACCGCGCCATTATCGCATTGAACATGAGCGCATCATGTCTATCTTAGTGTGGTGGTTGCCCGAACGGGCGCCCCTTGGGTCGCGGGACTTGCCCGCGGCCATGTGAATTTAGGAGAATTCCCTTGGGAAATGTTCGTAACCTCGCCTTCTGGGTTGTCCTGATGTTGCTGGTACTGGCGCTGTTCAACCTGTTCAGCGGGTCCAGCGGGTCGCTGCAAAACAATGAGGTCAGCTATTCCGAATTCGTCACCTCCGTACAGGATGGTGATGTCCGTAATGTGACATTGGATGGCGAGCAGGTTCGGTTCCGCAAGGCGGATGGCGCCGACTACCTGACGATCAAACCCGGCGATGCCGAGCTGACCCAGCTTTTGATCTCCAACGACATTCCTGTCAAAGCGCGCCCCCAGCAACAGTCTGGTTTCCAGACCTTCCTGATGTCGCTTCTGCCCATCGCGTTGCTGATCGGTGTGTGGATCTACTTCATGAACCGCATGCAGGGCGGCGGCAAAGGCGGGGCGATGGGCTTTGGCAAATCCAAGGCTAAGATGCTGACCGAAAAGCAGGGCCGCGTGACCTTTGACGACGTGGCGGGCATCGATGAGGCCAAGGAAGAGCTTGAGGAAATCGTCGAATTCCTGCGCAACCCGCAGAAGTTCTCCCGCCTTGGCGGCAAGATCCCCAAAGGCGCGCTGCTGGTGGGCCCTCCGGGCACCGGTAAAACGCTGCTGGCCCGCGCCATCGCGGGCGAGGCGGGCGTGCCCTTCTTCACCATCTCCGGCTCCGACTTTGTCGAGATGTTCGTCGGTGTCGGTGCATCCCGTGTGCGCGACATGTTCGAACAGGCCAAGAAAAACGCCCCCTGTATCGTCTTCATCGACGAGATCGACGCCGTTGGTCGCCACCGGGGTGCTGGCTATGGCGGCGGCAATGACGAGCGTGAGCAGACCTTGAACCAGCTTCTGGTCGAGATGGACGGTTTTGAGAGCAACGAAGGTGTCATCATCCTCGCCGCGACCAACCGCCGTGACGTGCTTGACCCCGCGCTGCTGCGTCCGGGCCGTTTTGACCGTCAGGTCACGGTGCCCAACCCCGACATCAAAGGCCGCGAAAAGATCCTCTCGGTCCACGCGCGCAAGACCCCGCTGGGGCCGGATGTTGACCTGCGCATCATCGCGCGCGGCACGCCGGGCTTTTCGGGCGCGGACTTGGCGAACCTCGTGAACGAGGCAGCACTTATGGCTGCCCGTGTCGGTCGCCGTTTCGTCACCATGGTCGATTTCGAACAGGCCAAGGACAAGGTGATGATGGGGCCAGAGCGCCGCTCGATGGTGATGACCGCAGAGCAGAAGGAAATGACCGCTTACCACGAAGCCGGTCACGCGCTGGTCGGCATGACGCTGCCCAAATGCGACCCGGTTTACAAAGCCACGATCATCCCGCGCGGCGGCGCGCTTGGCATGGTGATGAGCCTGCCTGAGATCGACCGCCTGAACATGTTCAAGGACGAATGCCACCAGCGTTTGGCCATGGCCATGGCCGGCAAGGCGGCGGAAATCCACAAGTACGGCCCCGATTCCGTGTCCAACGGTCCGGCGGGCGACATCCAGCAGGCCTCTGCGCTGGCGCGTGCGATGGTGCTGCAATGGGGCATGTCCGATAAGGTCGGCAACATCGACTATTCCGAAGCCGCACAGGGCTATCAGGGCAATACCGCTGGGTTCTCCGTCTCGGCCAACACCAAGGAGTTGGTCGAAAAAGAGGTGCAGAAGTTCATCCAAGACGGTTATGACCACGCGATGAAGATCATCTCAGAGAAAGAGGTGGAGTTTGAGCGTCTGGCCCAAGGTCTGCTGGAATATGAGACCCTCACCGGGGATGAGATCAAACGTGTCATGGAAGGGCTGCCACCCGCCGAAGACTCCGACGACGACAACTCCGACGCGGGCAGCGCACCCAGCGTCACCGCGATCCCCAAGGCGAAGGGCAAGAAAACCCCGCCGAAGGATGGCGGAATGGAGCCTGAACCTTCGGTGTGATCCGGCCTGCGACCCTGTGAAAGACCCCGCTTCGGCGGGGTCTTTTCGTTTTGGGCTGACCCTTGGGCGATGGGCGAAAATTCCACTATCGCTTCGCAGCCGCCATCGCGTTAGACAGGGGTGGAATTCCTAATCAGCCGGGGTCTTATGCGCCGCATCCTTTCTGCCCTTGTCGTTCTCTTTGCGCTTACCGGCGGTCCGGCTTGGGCCGATCCGCAGACCTACGCCGTGGCATTGGGCGGGCGTCAGTTGGGCACGTTGCAGTTCAACGGCCAAAGCCGGAACGCCGCGTTTTTGTTGTCTCTCAACAACGCCCCTTTCGGCATTAAGAACGGCAGCTTCAACGCGGTTACCCAGTCTAACGGGAACACGGCCAGCTATCTGGGTGCGAACCGGGGGAGCGAGACGCGCGATATCGCGATTGACAGGACGGCGGGGCGGGTCACCTCGGTTGAAATCACGCCGTCTTCGGAGATGACGGAAATGTCGGATGCCAAAGCGGTGCCGCCCGGCGTCCTTTTCCCGCCTGAGCTATTCGCCGCCCTTGCCACTGGCAATAGCTGCCCCTCTCCGCTGGCGCTCTACGATGGCCGCCGCGTGGTCCAAGTTGCGACCCAAGAGGTCCGTGAGGAGGGCCCTGCCGTGCATTGCGATATGTCTTACCGCGTTGTCATGGGGCCGGGCTATGTCTCTCCCTTTTATCTGAAATCCTTCGGGATGGCGCTTGTCTATACCGCGGGCACCCTCACCAAGGCCTCATTGAGCGGTGGCGGATTTAAGGTGCATTTGATCCGACAGTGAGCCTAGGGTTCAGCAGTCACCCAAACCACCCCGAAGGACCGCATGATGCCCGAGCTACGCAAGACAGACCATATCGCCCAGATCACTTGGCTGGGCATGGTCCCTCAGGACCGCGAAAACATCCGCTCGGTCGCGATGGATCGGGCGCGTGCGACCTATGCAGGCTTCGCGGGGGATTTCCACGCCGGGCTGACCCGTCCGGCCTGCGTCCGCGTGCGCAACCTGCATGCTAAGGGCACGGAAATTCGCAATACCCGCCAGTTGTCTGTCCTCTCGGCCGAAGAGATGGCGCAGATTGCCGCCGCCATGAACCTGCCTGAGCTTGACCCGACCCTGCTGGGCGCGTCGATTATCCTCAAAGGCATCCCGGACTTTACCCTCGTCCCGCCCGGATCGCGGCTGCAGAACGCCCATGGCGCCACCTTGGTGGTGGATATCGAAAATGGCCCCTGCAATCTGCCCGCGCGTGAGATTGAGGTTGACGCCCCCGGCCATGGCAAGGGCTTCAAACTCGCCGCGCAGGGTAAACGCGGCGTGACTGCTTGGGTCGAGCGGGAAGGGCCGCTGGCCTTGGGGGACGAATTGCGGCTTTTCGTGCCGAACCAGCCCGTCTGGCCCCACCTCGGCTGACCGCGCGCCGTTTCGCGATGCTTGAGTGTCGGAAACACGGCCCCCCGTCGGGGTCTTGTCGCGCTATGGCTAGGGGATAAAAATCGCCATCAACGGCAACAGGGGATTCTCATGGCTTTCAAAACCGACATTCAAATCGCCCGCGAAGCGGCGAAACGCCCTATCCAAGAGATCGGCGAGAAGCTGGGCATCTCCAGCGATGACCTGCTGCCCTATGGCCATGACAAGGCAAAGGTAAGCCAGACGTTCATCGATTCCGTCCAAGACCGGGCGAACGGCAAGTTGATCCTCGTCACCGCGATCAACCCCACGCCAGCGGGGGAGGGCAAGACCACCACCACCGTTGGGCTCGGCGATGGATTGAACCGGATCGGCAAAAAGGCGGCGGTCTGCATCCGCGAAGCCTCTCTCGGGCCGAACTTTGGGATGAAGGGCGGGGCGGCAGGTGGCGGCTACGCCCAGATCGTGCCGATGGAAGAGATGAACCTGCATTTCACCGGCGACTTTCATGCCATCACCAGCGCCCACAACCTGCTGTCGGCGATGATCGACAACCACATCTACTGGGGCAATGAGCTTGAGATCGACACCCGCCGGGTCGTATGGCGGCGCGTGGTCGACATGAACGACCGCGCCCTGCGCCAGATCACCGCGTCCTTGGGCGGCGTGCCCAACGGTTTCCCGCGGGAGACGGGGTTCGACATCACCGTCGCCTCCGAGGTCATGGCGATCCTCTGCCTGTCCAAGAACCTCAGCGATCTGCAAGAGCGCCTTGGCGCGATGATCGTGGCCTACCGCCGCGACCGCAGCCCGGTCTATGCCCGCGACATCAAGGCGGATGGAGCCATGACTGTGCTCTTGAAAGACGCAATGCAGCCCAACCTCGTCCAAACGCTGGAGAATAACCCGGCCTTCGTGCATGGTGGCCCATTTGCCAATATCGCCCACGGCTGCAACTCGGTTATCGCAACGACCACAGCGCTTAAACTGGCGGATTATGTGGTGACAGAGGCGGGCTTTGGGGCCGATCTTGGGGCCGAAAAATTCATGAACATCAAATGCCGCAAGGCGGGGCTCGCGCCATCGGTTGTCGTGGTGGTGGCCACGGTGCGCGCGATGAAGATGAACGGCGGCGTGGCGAAAGCGGACCTCGGGGCGGAAAATGTAGAGGCGGTGCAAAAAGGCTGCGCCAACCTTGGACGCCATATCGAGAACGTAAAATCCTTTGGCGTGCCCGTGGTCGTGGCGATCAACCATTTCGTCACCGACACCGACGCCGAAGTGGCCACGGTCAAAGACTATGTCGCGGCCCAAGGGGCCGAGGCGATCCTGTCGCGCCATTGGGAATTGGGGTCAGAAGGCTCTGCTGATCTTGCCACCCGCGTGGCCGAGATTGCCGACGGGGATCACGCGAACTTTGCCCCGCTCTATGCCGACGAGATGCCGCTTTTCGAAAAGATCGAGACCATCGCCAAACGCATCTACCGCGCCGACGAGGTGCTGGCCGATCAGAAGGTGCGCAACCAGTTGAAAGACTGGGAGGCACAGGGCTATGGCGATCTGCCGGTCTGCATGGCCAAGACCCAGTACAGCTTCTCGACCGATCCCGACCTGCGCGGCGCGCCCACAGGCTTCAGCGTGCCAATCCGCGAGGTGCGGCTCTCGGCGGGGGCGGGGTTCGTCGTCGTGATCTGCGGAGAGATCATGACCATGCCGGGCCTGCCTCGGGTGCCTTCTGCGGAGGCAATCAAGCTCAACGCCGATGGCGATGTGGAGGGATTGTTCTAAGGCGGGTTGCAATGCCCCGCCGTCGCGGTGATGTAGGGCGTGTTCAACGTGCAGCGAGCGAAAGTGAGACGGATATGGCAGCGACAATCATCGACGGCAAAGCCTTTGCAGCAACGGTGCGGGACAAGGTGGCGGGCCATGTCGCCCGGCTGACGACGGATCACGGCATCACGCCGGGCCTTGCCGTGGTGCTGGTGGGGGAAGACCCGGCAAGCCAAGTCTACGTCCGCTCCAAGGGCAAAATGACCCGCGAGGTCGGCATGAAATCGGTCGAACATAAGCTGCCCGCGACGGTGGATCAGGACGACCTGCTCAAGCTGATTGACGAGCTGAACAACGACCCCGAGATACACGGCATCCTCGTACAGCTTCCGCTTCCGGATCATCTTGATGAAGCCCGCGTGGTCAACGCCGTCTCCCCCGCCAAGGACGTGGACGGTTTTCACATCTCCAACGTCGGGCTACTGGGCACGGGGCAAAAAAGCATGGTCCCCTGCACCCCGCTTGGCTGCCTGATGATGCTCCGGGACCACCATGGCGATCTGTCGGGGATGAACGCGGTGGTCATCGGCCGCTCAAACATCGTGGGCAAACCGATGGCGCAGTTGCTCTTGGGGGATAGCTGCACCGTGACCATCGCGCACAGCCTCACCCGCGACTTGCCAGAGGTGGTGCGCCGCGCCGATATCGTCGTCGCCGCCGTGGGCCGCCCCGAAATGGTGCCGGGCGATTGGATCAAAGAGGGCGCCACGGTGATCGACGTGGGCATCAACCGGATTGAGACTGGCGAAAAGACCAAACTGGTCGGCGACGTGGATTTCGACAGTGCCAGCCAACGCGCCGGGGCCATCACGCCCGTGCCGGGTGGCGTCGGGCCGATGACCATCGCCTGCCTGCTGGCCAATACGGTCACCGCCTGCTGCCGCGCCAACGGGTTGGAAGAACCCGAAGGGCTGACCGCCTAAGAGGCAGGCACAGGCACGATGGTGCCCTGCAGGATGGCGATGAGCTTGGCCGCGCCATCCGTTTCCGCATGTACCTCTGCGGTTACGACACAAAGCCGCCGGCCCGGTTTCACCACCCGGCCCGTGGCAATCAACCGGTCCCCACGGGCGGGGGCCAGCAGGTTGATCTTGATCTCTGACGTGACGACATCAACCTCCGGGGGCAGGACGCTCAACGCTGCATAACCAGCCGCGGAATCGCCGATGGAAAATGTCAGCCCCGCATGGCCAAAACCCTGCTGCTGCATCGCGCCGGGCAGGACCGGTGCCCTGACCCTGACCAAACCGTGCTGCACGTCGAAGATCTCGGCCCCCAAGGTTTGCATCATGGTCTGCTTGGCAAAGCTCTCCCGCACGCGGCGTTCAATCTGATCATCCATCATCGCATCTTTCCAGGCATGGGAATCGCCACTGGTTGCGCGCCTGTCAGCACCGCGCAGGCTTCCGGCCCCATCAAATCACAAAGCACCCGCGACTGGCTGCGCAGCCCACCGGTGTAGGTGCCATATGCAGGCAGGATCAGCCGCTTGCTGTCAAACAGAAAGGCGGGACGCGAGATGCTGCGCCCCCGCGCACGGATCGATGCCTTAGGATGATAATGTCCCGACACCTCGCCCCGGCCCTCGCTTGCGGCGATATGCCGAAAGGTCAGCGTGCCGAGCGAAATCTCTCCCAAATGCGTACCGCCCAAGCCTACGGGGCCGGGATCATGATTGCCCTCAATCCAATCCCACCGCCGCCCGGCTTGCAGGCCCAGTATCCACAACCGCTCTTCCTCCGGCAGCGCCGGTGCCGCGCCAAGGTCGTCGAAACTATCGCCAAGGCAGATCACATGCCGCGCCTGCGTAAAGGACAGATCCGCCGCCAGTCGGTTCAACGTATCGCGGGTCTCATAAGGCGGCAGTGCCGACCCGCCGCGCCGCGCGATCCGCTCAGACTTGCCCAGATGCAGGTCACTTACGCAAAGCAAATCCCGGTCGCGCCACCAAAGCGCGCCAGAGCCAAGCGCGGTAAGCGCCGCGCCGGAGAATGAAAAATCGAGTCCGTTCATCCTTTGTTCATCTAAGATCGCTGCCGATTTGGCAAGGGG
>Ga0208315_1001464_pt1 | contig 11921 bp, 12 predicted proteins | sample MalvireepMed_215_FD_184239 | JGI IMG/M metagenome (GOLD analysis project Ga0208315, IMG submission 184239) | Marine viral communities from the Global Malaspina Expedition - Malaspina viral metaG DeepMed_215 (SPAdes) (version 2) | ecosystem: Environmental > Aquatic > Marine > Oceanic | place... | reverse complement strand
TTTTTCAGTAATATCATCAAGTGTTCCTGTCACTTTAACTTGGCTATTTGACCAACCGACAATGTCAATTTCACCACGAACATTGTGGATTTCAACAAACCCATCGGATTTCACATCAAGACTTTGATCTACTTTATCTCCAGCCAAGATGTTTAGACTAAAACTAACGATAAATAATGAAATTAATTTTTTCACGATACTTCCTCTTGTTTAATTCTTCAAAACTTGAGTTAACTATTCAGATCCAATTTTGCTAATTGTGACAAAACCACTAATTCTTGCTGGTAGGTCGCTTTAAGTAGCTTTGGTAAGCTTGGATTATCTGGCTGTTGATAGATCGCAGCCTTTAATTCGGTTGTTGCCTGCTCAATAATAATTAGATTACTCTTAACATCCATCATCAGATCAGAACTAGCTTGCGCGGAGTTCATGCCTATTTGTGCTAACAATGCCGACTTAGCCAACCCATAGTCCTGCTCCATAGCATTAATTTGTGATTGAATATCAAATTGTTGGTTGTTTTGGTCTCCTTCAAAACCTTGAGCCATAAGCTGTTGGGCATTTTGCAAGTTATGCAAACTAAAGAAAACGGAGCTAAAACTGACCACCAGCGTAGCTGCAATCGCCCATGGAATCCAACGAGGAGTGTAAGCTTTTGTTTCTCGAGCGCCAAGTTGACGGCTTATATCAGGCCACAAATCTCGAGATAGTACCTCCTCTTGAGGCAAATCATTAAGAGCCTTGTTAAAGGATTTTTCTCTTTTCATATCGACGATTAGATCACTTTCCATTTCAAGCCTCCTGATTTATCACGCTTGTTTTGATTGCTCTTCACTATTTTTAAAATGTTTTTTTAATAATTTCTTAGCTCTTGCTAATTGTGCTTTTGAAGTTCCTTCTGCAATATCCAACATCTCGGCAATTTCTTTATGTCCATATCCTTCAATTTCGTGCAAAACTAAAATACTTCTAGCACCATTGGGTAAAAAAGAAATTAATTTCTCCAAGTCCATTTTGTATTCAATACTCAGTTTTTTCGAAAAATCCATTTCTTCAAACTCAACCGTGTTTTGCCATACTTTTTGCTGCTTTAAGCGAAAGCGATCTATTACAAGCCTCGATGCAATTTTTCTTAACCAAGTATAAAAAACACTTTCGGCTCGAAATTCTGGTAATGCTTGCCAGGCCTTAATATAGCTTTCCTGAACTAACTCCTCGGCAGCGCTAATATCTCCTGTCATTCGCCTACAAAATAAAAACAGACGTTGATGAAATTCACGATACAAGAATTCAAAAGCTCTCACATTGCCATTTTGAGAGTCAACTATCCATCCAGTTACTTCTTCAAGATTAGAATGACTTTTTACTTCTTTTATCGACAAAAATAAGACTCACTGTTTGTATTGCTTGTTTTAAGATCCCGTCACTCTTAATAATATAGACGGCAGTAGAACCAAAATGGTTTAAGCCCATATAAAAAAAGTCCAATAAATGGACTTTTATTTGGGTTTTAACCTAAAACGCCTAACCGTTAGATAGTAATTCGCGTAAATCAATTAAGCCTGCGTTGGCTCGACTAATATAAGACGCCATAACAAGTGAATGATTGGCCATTAATCCAAAACCACTACCGTTCAGAATAATAGGGCTCCAAATAGATTCTTGTGTAGATTCTAATTCTCTAATAATTTGCGCGAGACTTGCCTTTGCGTTTTTCTTTTCTAAAACTGGCGCAAAATCTACCTCTATCGCTTTAAGCAAATGTATAAGTGCCCAACAACCGCCACGGGCTTCGTAAAATGTATCATCTATTTCAAACCAAGGAGTTTTAACAGATAAATCAGTAGCATTTTTAGTCGACTGTAGTGCCGCAGTATCACCTGATAAATCAGTATTTACTCGGTCTTGACCAACTGATGCAGATAATCTTTGTGAAAGACCGCCTAATCTTTTTTCAACTAACGTTAACCAAGCTCTTAAATTATCGGCCCTGGTATAAAACTGTGTATCTGGTGTTTCAACTTTACCTAGCTCCTCTCTATAAGCTGACAATTTGTTAATTGCTTTCTCATATTTATTTTCGGCCGCAGGCCAAATCCATAGAGAATGATCATTGTTAAAAAGAGGCTCTGCTTCTTTTAAGTGAGCATTCTCCAATGATTGCGATTGAGAACGACTCATATGATTTCTTAGCACTGACGCCATGTCTCTAACCTGTACTAATACGCCAAACTCCCATGCCGGTAGGTTATCTAGAAAAACTGAAGGAGGTAAAACATCATTACTCAAATATCCACCTGGTTTTTCCAACAGTGTTCGAGCTACTTTTTCTGTGGTTAATACGGTGGTGTATCCCACAATTAATTGCTTCTCTTGCCCAGTTACCTTATAAGCGTTCTGCTCGTCCACTTCAAAAACATCAGGTTCTGAGCTCCAATAGACGCCAATTAAATAAAAGACAATAAAAAGAAATAAAGTGCTATAACAGGCAAGTTTAACAATTGACGCAGGTTTACTATTAGCGTCCGAAGTATCATTAAAAACTTGCTCGCTTTCACTAGTAACATTATCACTTGTCGATGACTGTTTTTTCCAAAACATCAGCTTTGAAAGCAGACTCATAAATTAATCCTTGGTAAAATTTTCAACTATAAACTCTTTGGCCGGTAGATTTTCAAACTCTAGCATTACCTTAAAAGGCTTAGAAATCAAATTAGGTTTTATTCCCATTAACATAATATGGTAATTACCCACTGTAAACTCAAATTGACTTTCCGCGGCTATCACTAATTCATCAATATGTTGCATTTTAGCAATATCATTCTTTTGTTGAGTTCTATGTATCATCGCATGAGAAGATGCAGTTGTTGATACACCAACGAGCTTGATTTCAGATTTAGCATGATTATGGAGATTAAAATATATGGCCGCAGTTCGGCTGACAGGTGGCACAGCGGGCATCTTGACCTGTGTTATTTCAATATAATCATTCGCAGTTGTTGTTAAAGAAAAAAAGCTGACGATTATAAATAAAAAAGGTTTGGTTAAAACTTTAAACATATCAATTCTATACTTATTAGTTGAGATATCTTAATTGTAGCAACTCAACCAACAAAATTGCATACCTTAGCAAGAAAAACCTTCTAGATTTGATCCTCTCCCCTTTTTAATAAAACAAAGCACCAGCCACGATATATGCTAAAAATGTCGGTACTGTCAGTGTTAATAAACACAATATAGCGACAACTCTCACTAAAGTAACATCCCAATCAAATTGCCTTGCTATACCAGCGCAAACTCCCATAACCTTGCTGTTTGCTCTCGGTCGACGTACAGAGTAATCTTCTCGTCTGTAACGATCATAATCTTGACTATACCTACTCATAAATTTTTCCTCGTAATGAACCTAAAAGGCTAACAGTGAATATCTTATGCTTATTTGCCCCTCCACAAATAAACTCTGGTAAAATTTCGCTATTTAATTTTCTAACAATACGGTTAAGACGCTTTCTTTTTTAGCTTTTGTTTTAACTCTGCTAATTCAGCGTCTAATGTTTCATCTTGCTCTAATGAGTCAATTTGCTGGCTGAGGCTAACATTTCGTCCAAGGTCCATTGCTTCAACTTCGGCTTCTAAATCATCCATTCGCTTTTCAAACCTTTCAAAACGATTAAGCGCTTCGTTTATGGAGCTTTGGTCAATATGTTTGCGGGTTTTTATAGTCGACTTGAGTGTGTCGTGTCTAGCCACAATCACATCACGCCTTGCAATTGCTTCATTTAATTTTACTTGGAGTTTGCTAATATCCTGCTCCAAACGTAGTAGGGCAGATTCTAATTCAGTCAACTCTTTATTTAAGACATCAATTGCTTGCTCAATTCGGTGCTTTTCTTGAATTGCTTGTTTGGCTAAATCATCGCGGTCTTTGTTCAAAGCTTTTTCAGCGCGCTGCTGCCATAAGTCAATTTCTTCTTGCATGGTTTTAACTTGACGTTGCATTTCTTTCTTTTCAGAAATCGTTTTGGCCGACTCGGTACGAACATCAAATAATGTAGTCTCCATTTCAGCAATAATCATACGTACCAATTTTTCAGGGTTTTCAGCCTTATCTAACATAGCTGAAACATTACTATTAACTACATCAGAAAATCGTCTAAATACACTCATTGAATTCCTCTCTTGGGTTTTATCGTTAATAACTAAAATTCAAATCGACTCAATTAAATTTTTATTATTGACAAAATAATTGATGATTTAATCAAAGCTATTTCACAGATCGTGCCAAGCGCGAGAAATAAGCAATAACTCATTGATTTAATAGAGGTTAATTAAATACATTTTGTGTTTTAGGAAAGTAATAAATGCTTATACAAAGTGAACGTTCTAAGCAAGAATGCTAATAATTGGTGAAATTCACAATTTTGATAAGTAGCTCAAAAATGCAATAAAGGAATTAGTTTAAGCACTTTCAATTAATTGAAGCGCATTTTCAACCACTTCAATACCTGCTCCGGCTTTATGAGCATTTTCACTTAAATGACGCCGCCATAACTTCCCGTTTGGTTGAGCGTGAAAAAGCCCTAATATATGCCTCGAAATATGTTGTAGGCGTGTGCCTTTAGCTAGTTCATCTTTAACATAAGGCAAAAATTTTTGCAGCACATTAACTCGAGTAATATTAGAAGATTCAGCCCCATAAAAGCGAGAATCAACACCTGCAAGTATAAAGGGGTTGTGATATGCCTCTCGACCAATCATAACGCCGTCAACATGCTGTAAATGTTCTTCGGCTTCGTCAAGACTGTTAATTCCACCATTAATAATAACTTCCAAATGGCTAAAGTCTTGTTTTAGACGATAAACCATAGGGTAGACTAAAGGCGGTACAGTTCGATTTTGCTTTGGACTCAATCCAGATAAAATAGCTTTACGTGCGTGTACAATAAAAGTCTGACAGCCCGATTTTGCGACTACTTCTACAAAATTGGCTAAATGCTCATAGCTATCTAAGTCATCTATACCAATACGATGTTTTACCGTTACAGGAATATTAACTTCAGCAGACATAGCACTAATACAGTCTGCCACCAGTTCTGGTTCGGCCATTAGGCAAGCTCCTATCTTACCAACTTGTACGCGATCAGAAGGACAACCGACATTCAGGTTTATTTCATCATAACCATAGTCTTCACAAAGCTTAGCGCAATGAGCTAAATCAGCCGGAACGCTACCTCCCAGTTGAATTGCCACAGGGTGTTCTTGGTTGTTAAATTGAAGAAAACGATTTTTATCACCGTGTAAAATAGCGCCTGTAGTCACCATTTCGCTATATAAAACGGCGTGTTTTGAGATCTGCCTGAGAAAAAATCGATCATGGCGATCAGTCCATTCCATCATAGGTGCAATTGATATACGTCGATTTAACATGTGAAAGCCAACAGGATTTAACAAATGTCCTTATTTTAACAAATATATCCCTCTACTAAAGCAATAAATAGAAGATAAATGCCTCTTTTTTCTTTTTATAAATCATAAGGTTAAAATTTAATTCACTATATGTAAAAAAATATGTAAAGCAATTCGGCATTCGGTCGATAACCTCTGTATCAACTGAGCATCAAATCCATCAAGTTCACTGCAATGAACCTGGGTTCGAAGTTTGAACGCCACGGTAGGCAGTATCTCCTAAATTTTATCATTAATTATATGATCTATATTGATTATGTAATTTATATAATCTGGCGATATCAGATCATGGAATCTTTTTATTGGTCATTTTTGACCTTTAACCATATCAGAGGCTGAGCCATGACATTAAATAAATTCTTGAAGGTTTTACGAACGACAACTATCACTCTAATTTCACTATCAATATTAAATTTTCCAGTTACTACCCAAGCAGATGATTTATTAAGGCTGGCGACTAGTTTATGTGAATCGGCAAAAGCAGATGATCGTAGTGGGATGCGTAAAAAACTTAAATCAGCAAGAATTCGCCTTCGTCAAATATATGCAGGAATATCTTGTGGCCCAACTGGTAGTTTGTTGCGAGTTGCGACAAAATCAGATTCACTAAATGCAGCGACATTCATTGCAACAAAAATAGGTAAGAAAAACCTAGGTTCTGCTGGAGCTGACGGGAAGACTATTGTCCAGTGGACTGAGGCTCTAGTATTTGAAGGAGATGCGGGCAAGCAAGCATTTGTTGACCTTTTCAACTCTAAGCTCTAAAAATTACACTTCAACTATTAACATTTAATTGACTACCAATAAGAAACATTAGGGCGATTTATCGCCCTTTATTGTGTTTATTTGTAGATTAATTTATTCAAATCCTTTATTACCCTTAAGTTATCATCTTATTTATCAAAAAGTTAACTTACCTTTTCACATTAGCCCAATGAGTAAAATCAGAAATAGGTAAAGCAATTCATAACATGGTCGATATAGTAATGTATTGGATCAGTTTAATTATCAGCACAAAGATCAATCTTCACGCCATGGTAGGCACCTGACTATTTTAGTTATAAGGGCGCTCAACGATGAATCTAAAAACACTACGCACTTGCTTGATTCTATTCATATTTGTTTCTACAACTAGCTATTCTCCAGCTTCACATTCAAATGACCTATTAAGGCTCGCAAAAAGCCTGTGCGATGCAGCAAAAAAAGATGACCGTGGAAGCATGCGAAAAAAACTTAAATCCGCAAAGATGAGGCTACGACAGGTATATGCAGGGATAAATTGTGGCTCAACAGGATCATTATTAAGAGTGGCTACAAAATCAGGTTCAATTGAGGCGGCAACATTTATAGCCACCAAAATTGGAAAGAAAAAATTAGCGGCTTCTGAAGCTGATGGAAAAACAATTATTCAATGGACTGAAGAAATGGTTGCTGCCGGTGATGCGAGTAAACAAGCTTTTATTGATCTGTATAAATCAAAGCTATGACTCAGTTTGCCCACTATTCCCACTAAAAATATCCTCCTTTATAAGTCAGACGTGCTCTAAAGTCGTCTACTTCCTAGTACTGAAAACGACCAATTAACCTTTGCATATGCTCAGCCAATCTAGCTAGTTCTTGACTAGCAGATAGGTTTTCACTCGCTCCCTGAGCAGTTCTGTCTGCCATTTCTGAGATAGATGAAACATTTCTGTGCATCTCTTGAGAAACAGAACTTTGCTCCTCCGCAGCACTAGCAATGTGAGTACTCATGTCATTGATCACACTAACCGCTTGGGTTATTTTCTGTAACGACTCTCCTGCAAGCGCGGTTTGCTCAACGCTATTTTGAGCCTCAGCACGACTTGACTCCATGACCGTTACAGCTTCTTTTGTACCTGTTTGAAGCCGTTCGATCATTTCTTGTATTTCCGAAGTCGACTCTTGAGTCTTGCTCGCCAGCGTTCTAACTTCATCCGCAACTACCGCAAATCCTCGGCCTTGTTCACCCGCTCTTGCTGCTTCAATGGCAGCGTTTAACGCTAATAAATTGGTTTGATCGGCAATTCCACGAATAACGTCTAATACAGCGCCAATATTAGTGCTATATAAATTTAGTTTATCGATAACTTCAGATGCACGCTCAATTTCACTCGCCAACTTATTAATCGTAGATATACTATTTTGAACAACACTTTGACCATCAATCGTTTCTCTATTAGCGTTCTGAACTTCGAGTAAAGTATTATTGGCGCTGTTGGCAACTTCGTCTACAGTAGCCGTCATTTCTGTCATTGCAGTCGCTATCATATCGGTTTGTTCTTTTTGAAAGTTAATACTTTCATGACTCTGACTTGAAATTGTCGATGTTTCTTCAGCAGCAGCAGAAAGTTGCTGTGAACTTGAGCTTATCTCTTTTAACATACTACTCAAGGCGTCAATAAGCTCATTAAAGCCATTAGATAATTTGCCTAACTCGTCTTCACTATAGATTTCTGCTTTTTCAGTTAAGTCACCACCAGATACTTTGGCGATCACTCTTAATACATCTTTCAATGGTTTAGTAATGCTTTGCAATACCCAAAAATTAACCCCAACTGCGACCAAAATGGCAACAATAGCAAAAATAATCAACATTGTACGACTAGCGCTAACCTTGTTTCCGGCATCTTTTTTGATCGCTTGGGTTAACCCTTTTACTTTCGAGAATACACTATTAAGATGAGACTGCGCCTGACCTACAGCTGCATCGGAGTCGCTCAGATACTTTTGTGCATCCGCCCGTGCTGTTAATTGCTGCTGAAAAATAGAGAGAATATTTCCACTACCGCTGACAAGCTCTCTAAAGCGAGATACTGCAGCTAGCGTGTCGGCATAATTACTATTTCTGGTCGCTTTAGAGTCACTTTGAACTTGTGAAAATTTGTTATTAAAATCGTTCATTAGAGCTGTAATATCTTTAGTGGCAGTTTCTAAGGAAGCGTTATCATTTGTCATGATTACATCAGTAATGGTTACTGTTGCTTCCCTGACCATATTAGACATACTCTGCAATGTTTCTGAAGTACTGCCGTCACCTAAGTCATCAGAAAAATCATATAAAAAAGAATCTAGCTCATCTGCAACATCTTCAAAATCACTTTGGAGGTCATTCACACGTCTACCTAGCGCTAAATCGGATCTATGTTTTTCAAATACAAGTGGAACAAAGGTTGTAAACTCTGAAATATTCTTATTGCTAGCGTCTAGAGATGAAAGAACTTCAGGATACTCTTGAGCGGCTAGCTTTAAAGACTTTGCAGCTGAATCATTGTCTTTCATGAGCGAGTGGTAGTTGGTTTCAAATTGACTTAACTCATCAGCTAAATTTGACTGATGAAATCGATTTGCTTCAACAGTTGCTTTCAGCAATGAAGAGACGCTTTCGCTGCCCGCAATTAACATTGGAGTCGATTTATCGGTAACTGAAGTTAATCCTTCTTCGATGCTACTCACACCACTTAATCCAGAAAATGATAGCGCAATAAGTAACAATACAACCAAACCTGAGCCACCAGCGATTCTAGCGCTAACAGTTAAATTCATCTTTTACCTCTACCTATTTAAGATTTAGAACTTGATATTGATAAACGTAACATCAATAAGCTCTTATTTTTATACAAAAAACTCTTAAATAAGCATAGACAATAAACTCTATTATTACCCAAAAAATTCGCTAATTGTTTGAATTTATTATTTTTATTAAAGACGGGTGCTGTCGAGCCGATACGATATTGTTAGCTTTAATTTTTTGCCAACTAACTGCTTAAGTGCACTATGATTTCTCTTGATTGAGTTTTATGACGGTGTTCCCATAAAAATATTCCCTGCCATGTACCAAGTAAGAGCTTGCTAGCTTCAAAAGGAATGGATATTTGAGTGGCTGTCAACATCGACTTTATATGGGCGGGCATATCATCGGCGCCTTCATGAATATGGGAATAAAGAGAGTCATTTTCAGGTACTAGCCTATTCAGCCAGTTTTCTAAATCAAATTGTGCGCTTGGATCGGCATTTTCTTGAATTATTAAGCTACAGGAAGTATGCCTAACAAACAAAGTACAAAGACCCTCACTTTGTGTTGACTGAGAAATGATGCTGTGAACTTGTTCGGTAAACTCAACTAATCCTTGCTTGTTAGTATTAACCCTTAAGCTTTTGATCATCTGGCTCTCTTACTAGTAATACTCATACTTGTATATATTCAAAACTAACTCTAGAGGTCACTCCGCATAACAAGGTATATGCAATAGTACGTGAATGCCTAGCGATTATCTCAACCGGCAACTTCTCTCCCCATAAAATCACTTGCTCTCCAATGCTAAACTCATCCTCATTACCTAAATCAACTGCCAACATATCCATTGAAACTTTGCCCACTAAAGGATAAGTTTTGCCATTAATCCAGACAGGAGTCCCCTCTTCGGCGTGCCTTGGATAACCATCACCGTAACCGATAGCAACAATCCCCAAACGAGTTTCTGATTTTGCTTGCCAGTTAGCACCATAACCGACAGACTCGCCAACGCTAATATTTCTAATGGTGATTAATTGTGATTGTAGCGTCATTACAGGTTCGAAATGATGCGCTAAGCCGTCAAAGCCAAGCATTGGCGAACAACCAAATAAAGCAATTCCGGGCCTAACCCAGTCAAAATGACTTTCTGGCCAAGCAATTATTCCTGCTGAATTAGCGATTGAAAGTTCACCTGATAGCCCCTGACACACAGCCTCAAACTGTTTAACCTGTTTTTGGCTCATTGGATTGTTAATATCATCCGCACACGCAAAATGTGACATTAAAGTAACCGACTCAATTAACGAGCATTGATTGAGAGATTGGTAAGCAGCAAGAAACTCTTGTTGATTAAATCCCAGACGATTCATACCTGTATCGAGTTTTAACCAGACTTTAATTTTTTTTTGGCCAGAGTAACTCTTAGCCAAAGTAATGATTTCATCTACTTGTTTCTGCTGATGAACAACTGTATCTAAATTCAGCTCAATAACCTGAGTTAACTCACCTTGGTCAAAAAAACCTTCTAATAGCAGTATAGAGGAAGATACTAATGCGGCTCGAAGCTTGACCGCTTCATACATACACGCAACGGCAATTAAATCAGCTTGCTGCAATGATTGTGCAATAGGTACTATGCCATGACCATAAGCATCGGCTTTTATCACAGCCATTACTTTACTAGAGGGCGCAAATTGTCTTATTACGGCTAAGTTATGCTGGACTGCTTTTAAATTAATGATCGCTTTAGTTGAACGCATGAAAATTAATCTGTTGTGTTAATACAAATAATCAGAATTAATATTCATCATAATTGTTCGAAGCTAGATTAGTAAAACGGTTAAAGTGTCCTTGGAACGCTAATCTCGCTGTGCCTATAGGGCCATTACGCTGCTTGCCGATAATAACTTCAGCTGTTCCTTTATCTTCAGACTCTGGGTTATATACCTCATCACGATAAACAAACATAATGATATCTGCGTCCTGCTCAATCGCGCCAGACTCACGTAAGTCAGACATAACCGGTCTTCTATCGGCACGCTGCTCCAATGAGCGATTAAGCTGCGAAAGCGCAATTACTGGAACGTTGAGCTCTTTGGCTAATGCTTTTAGAGAGCGAGATATTTCCGATATTTCAGCAGTACGATTATCCGACATTCCAGGCACAACCATTAGCTGTAAGTAATCAATCACAACCATGCCAATGTCACCATGTTCTCGCACAATTCGTCGCGCACGAGAACGTAGTTCTGAAGGAGAAATACCTGCTGAATCGTCGATAAACATCTTACAGTTATTTTTTAATATATTAGAAGCTACGGATAGGTTATCCCAATCTCGATCATCTAACGCACCAGTTCTTAATCTAGTCGCATCAATGCCACCAATTGAAGCAAATGAACGCATTAATAGCTGATTGGCAGGCATTTCCATACTAAAAACTAAAACGGGTTTTCCACCATGAATCGAGGCGTGCTCGGCAATATTCATTGCAAAGGTTGTTTTACCCATTGCAGGACGGCCCGCAACGATTATTAGATCTGACTTTTGAAACCCATTAGTCTTTTTGTCTAGATCAGAAAACCCACTACTGAGACCTGTTAAGCCACCTTTTGAGTCAACTGCAAATTGAATTCGATCAAGAGTCTCTTCTAAAAATGTATGAGCAATTTTAAGACCGCCATCATCGCTTTCTCGTTGTTCAGCAATTTTAAATACTTTAGCTTCTGCTAAGTCCAATAACTCATCAGTCCTTCTTCCTTTAGGAAAGTAAGCCGCATCGGCAATCTCATTTGATACCGAGATCATGCTTCTGAGTACTGCTCTTTCATGTACGATATCGGCATAAGCTTTAATGTTCGAAGCGCTAGGAGTGTTTTTAGCGAGGTCCGCGATATAGGCTAGGCCACCTATTTCATCC
>Ga0208315_1001463_pt1 | contig 11922 bp, 7 predicted proteins | sample MalvireepMed_215_FD_184239 | JGI IMG/M metagenome (GOLD analysis project Ga0208315, IMG submission 184239) | Marine viral communities from the Global Malaspina Expedition - Malaspina viral metaG DeepMed_215 (SPAdes) (version 2) | ecosystem: Environmental > Aquatic > Marine > Oceanic | place... | reverse complement strand
AGTCATAAAGGGGCGAATACATTAAAGTGACCAGGGGTAGCTCCCCAAATAGAGTCCGTATATAAGCCAGCATCTAATCTTTATTTAATAAGTACTCCGTTGACAAAAAACGGGGAGTCCATATAAGTACACCGAGCCGCTTCACGCTACACAGAGAAAAACAGCATTTAAAAATAATAGTCACAAAGAGGATAAGAGGCGCTGCGCTTTAGAGGGATTATTAAAAACAAATTTGGTGGTTTTGTGGGTTACTCACTCTCTTCTCTTTGTGCATCAAAAATAAATTGAACCATAGAGTTCACCGAGGCGCTTCGCGCTACACGGAGAAAAACAGCATTTAACAATAATAGTCACAAAGAGGATAAGAGACGCTGCGCTTTAGAGGAAGAACAAAATACTCTTTTGGTGTATCTCATTCACTTCTCATTCTCTTCTCTTTGTGCAAAACAACAAATTGAACCACTTAGTGCACCGAGGCGCTTCGCGCTACACAGAGATAAACCGTAAATTACGCGGGGTAAACCAGCTGCTACCAGTTCACTTGTTGGGTTTCACTCCGTTCTACTCAACCTACCAGCAAATAGCTCCTTTCCCGTTTACTCTAGAAACTCGCCAAATCATTCCATCCCCTTTAGCTTCACATGCTCAACCAGCTCGGGGAAAAACGCTAAAAACACCGCGTCTAATTGCTGATAATGACGAGCAATATCGTCAGCTGCTCCTGCAAAGTTGTTAGCAAAACGAATACGCTTGGCGATGTTATCAAGGGCAAGGCCGACTCCATCGAGTGTTTCATATTCTTTAAACCAATCATTATTAGTCATACTGGTCACAACTTGCTGCATGCGTGAAGGCATAATGGCTTGGCGCGCATTTAAAAGCCCATAGCTGTGCTGTTTGAATTCAGCTAATGGCTGATCATTAAAGCGATGCCAATGGTGAATAAGAAAGTGATCAAACGCCACATCAATCGCGACACTTGCAAAGCGTTTACGTGCTGGCGAAAAATACTGCTTAGCCTCTTTTACAAGGGGATGTGAGTCGGTAAACCTATCAACCAAATAATGATTTTCAAGGCCATTTTTAACCGCGTCAGTTAACTGCGCTGAATAACGACGCCCACCAAAATCCCCAAGCAGATTTCCAAAGTGTGAATCAGCCGTCGGTTGTGCTAAGTAAAGGTGGGCCAAGTAGTTCAACGCATTCTCTAAATTAAGTCATTTTATGCATTGTAAAAGAATACAGGTGAAAGGGTCTAGGGGCGCGAGTTAGCAAAATTTTAGCAGCGATTTTATATCGCGTAATTCACTGAATAATCACAAAGAGTGATAAGAGACGCTACGCTTTAGAGGAAAGTAACTAATAGTTTTATTGGGTTACTCATTTACTTCTCATTGTCTTCTCTTTGTGCAAAAGAATATTGAACCACAGAGTACACCGAGGCGCTTCGCGCTACACTGAGAAAAACAGCATTAAAAAAAATAGTCACAAAGAGGATAAGAGACGCTGCGCTTTAGAGGAAAAAAATACTCTTTTGGTCTATCTCATTCACTTTTCATTCTCTTCTCTTTGTGCAGAAACAAATTGAACCACAGAGTTCAGCGTAAAAACGCCTACACTCTTATCTCGCAAACTTTACCCTGTAACTCGCTAACTTGTTGGGCTTCGCTTCGCTCCACCCAACATACAATAAGAGCTATCCTTTACTCCCCAGCAAACTTTAACATTCGCGTTTGGTCGGTAAGTTCAATATCCACCAGCTCATATGGGGCTTTGGCTGCTTTGGTGACCACAAAAGGCATGGTGAAACTATCATAGCTATCAATCTGTTTTGCTACTTCAACCGTTGCTAGTTTGATGCGTTCACCTTTATCGCCTTTGCCAGTTAAGGTTGCACGAATGGCGTAGCGACCTGAGTCGGTCACTTGCACCGGTACCTTGGCTTGGTATTTATTATTGCCAAGCGCTGTTACTTTGGCTTTATCCATACTGATGGTTTGTGAGCTATGCACAAACGGCATTTTTATAGAGCGTTTTACCGTTTGACCATTCACTTTAGTGTCTACGCTGGCCTCAAGCTCATAGTAACCATTTATTGCACCTAAGGTTTCAAGCGGGTAATTAAATACGGCTTCACCATTTTCGTAACGTACATCTAGCTTTTCGCCATCAGGACTTGAAAGCGTTAACTTCACATCACTATCTTTAAAGCGCTTTTTACCCATACTTAGCTGCATAGCGACACGTTGTTGCTGATCTTTCACTTTAAACTGCGATTTAGCATGCAAAGCATTGCTCGAGCCTTTTTCAATCACATGCAGCAAGTAGGTGTCGTTATCGTTAAGCGCTTGGCTTGTTCTTAACATTGCTTTGCCATTTACCTGACCAAGCTTTAATCCAACGCTGCCATCGCTAAACCCTGCATTTTCCATTTGTTCTTGTGCAACCATAGTTTGCATTGGCATTTGTCTAAAGTTGTCATCACGTACCGACAGCTTATCTAGCTGTAAGCCATGAGGCTTAAATACTTCGCCGTTATCAAAACGTGCTTTTGGCGCAATGCGAATAAAGTTATCAGCTTGGTTTACAAATACAGGCACGCCGCGTTTAAGCTCTTTACCCGAAACTTTCTGCCAATACTCAACGCTGTCTTTTTCTAGTGTTTCAAGTTGAGCGCTCAATGCTGGTTGAACTTGAGGAAACTGATAAACCGTTTGTTCATTAGCCTGTGCTGCGTTGCTTACAAGCATAATTGCAGCAGCGAGTGTGGTTAACTTATTAATCATAGCGGGCTCCTAAATTCGATTTTTAAGCATGTCTGGCAAACCAAAGCAGTTGCGTCGGCTTTGCTGATGACTTAAAGGTTCACGGCCTTTAGTTCGTGATTTATCGGTAAACCACACCACCCCAGCTAACGACTGAGAACTGCAATTTAAGAAGCCATCTGAACAGCTGTCTAACCAGTTTTGTGTTACTTCAAGGCCCACTTGATTTTGATAACCACCGCAATAGCTGTCGCTATCCCATACCGCTGATTCAACATCACTGCCCACCACGGTCTCGAATCGAGACGGTAAACTTGGGCGGTTTGGTGTGCCATACAACCACTGTGCGTTATACGACGCCATCCAAGATACCTGCTGTTGTTTTACTGCATCGCTGCCGTAACCTAAAAGCCAACCCAAGCTTTGCTCGAACGAATTACCTGCTATGACCGCATCGGCCAGAGGCGTACCACCACTTGAAGGAGCCAGAGCAATGGTACGCGTGACTTTGCTAATAATATTTGGATAACGGCTATCCCATGTTGGGTTAGATAAAATCCAACGCACTACATTACCGCCATTAGAATGGGTGATCAGAGTTAAATCAGTGATGTTTTTATTATTGATAAATGTAGTGAGCTGCCCTGCTAAACAGCCAGATGCCGCATCTGCCCACATATACTGATCAAAATCACAATTAATGACCGTGTAATTACTACTGTTTGGTAAACCTTGGCGAACCGTGTCGACAAAACTGCCTGTCCAATAGTCATTATACGCATCGCTTTGCTGGCCTGTACCGTGCACAAATGCGACTCCTTGCGCAGCAAAAGCACTGTGGCTGATACCCGCTGCCAACATTAAAGCTGGCACTAGTGAGAGTGTTTTTATTTTCATGTGTGTTCCTGTTGATTGTAATTATATCTATCAGGTTGGAGGAGTGACCTCCGACCAAAAACATAGACCAAACAGGTACGAAAGCAAGAATAAATTTACAATAATTTAACTTTTGGATATTTTTTAAGTACAAATTATTAGATTTTGGAGAAAAGCGTGGGGGTGAGGTGCTAGGTATATAAAAATTGCGTTGTTTACTGAAATAGTTAAACTAAACCCTGCTCTTTTGTCCATTCAAAAGCTTTGAACATTTGTCAAAAAGTTGTTCTAGGCAATAATCTTTATCTAGAATTCAAACTTAATTAAATAAAATACCACCCTCTTATTTTTTGGATTAATAAAAAGACAGTATAAAAAACTCATTTATTCTTTATTTTCCTTTTTTAGATCACTCAATTTTGAATTTCTTGTTTTTTCTATACCAAATAAAGATTTACCAATTTCTTCAATTTTTGCTACGAATTTATCTACATTTGATCCTGCAAAGAAAGCAAAAGCATAGTAACCATAATTCCCATAACTATCATCCGCGGTATTTTGAGACGCATCTAAAACAACTAATCCCGCTTTTAAAAATATGTACGCTACAACACCACAAATGAAACTAGTGATTGGCCTCAAATAATACCAAACTTCCCATGATTTACTCCACTGGTCATGAAGACACCGGTTTAAATAGACAGAGCGTAGACAATATAGTATGCCACCTATTACAGCTACCAAGGCACACCTTAGAGCTAAATCGATACTCTTGATGAAAGTATGTGTTGCAAAATACTCCAACCCTGCATATGACAACGCGACTAACAATAGCCACGCAACTAAATAAGTAATCACAAAGTTCATTACCATTCCTTGCTTTAATTGAACAGCGATTATTTAAATTAAAAACAAAAAAAATAACAATTTAAATAATAGACCATAACCAAAATCTTCAAAAAAAATTAAAACCAATTCAAATAAAAAAATTTAAAAAATCATTAATAGCTATTAATTTAATATAAATATCAAGGTAAAACCAATTCAACACTTAATTCAAAAAACGAACATACCTTCGACTAAAAACTCTATTCTTTTCAATGCTAAAAGTTGATGTCTATGTTCGTTTATTTTCGCTTACATTCAGTTAAAAAAGCCCATTAAAAATGGGCTTTTTAGTGATATCTAAGTATTAATATCGTAATTATTTTATAACTGTGAACTGGTTAGGATTGGCAATCACTGCAGTACCGTCACTGAAGGAAACTGTGACTGGGGTATCGTTGTAGTTATAAATAACATAAGTTATTACACCTGCATTATTAAACGCCATTGCACTAGGGAGGTCAGCAGTTAACGCACCGGTACCTGTAGCAATTTGGCCCAAACTATTTAAAGTGTGGATCCAGTGATAAGTATGAGCTTTAGTTTCTCCCACTTCTGGCTCGTAACTATCAACTGAGTTGTAGTCATCAATAGCGCTGCTTGCATCAGTCATTGCCATCAAGTTCCACCAAATATCTCGCCATTGGCCAGGTATTAACCCTGACGGCAAATTATTTGCCGATTCAGACAAACCAAGATCAACATAGTTATTCATATAATCTTTGTATAAGCCTACATGCATAATAAGCGGATTGGTTGGCAATCCTTGTATTCCTAATATGTGCGCGTAAGCTGCGCTAAACCAAGTAGAGAATACGGCTCCATCACCCCAAATAATCGATGTTGTGATATATGGATAATCATTAGGAAAATTATTTGCTTCATCATTCATTTGAGCAAAGCCATCAATATTATTCCAATACTCCCAGTATGCTGCCGAGGTAGATGCATGCAAATACATTCCTCTTTCAACAAGCTCCTCGTTTTGAGTAATTAATCCATATAGAACAATAGATCCGTACGCATTAGCAGCCTCAGAGGTAGATTCATTGTTGTTACCTCGAACAAAGTTAACGCTACCTGACGCCCATGAAAAACCGTTAGCAGGATCAAAGTTTCTTACATACGGAAACATTTCATCGTTTTTGCCTGCGGCAAAATCTCTGATTAATAATTCGATAATAGGACCAAATTGATCTGCACTACACCATGCTTTATCTACGCGACAAATTTCGGCCGCAGCGCGAATAAAGTAGCCATAATGGAAATGATGATCATTCAATTGTTGATGCGATGAAAATGACTCTTCAAGCGCTAATAACGTATTCCAATCATTATCGTAAACAAAGTACTTCACTTCATCTAACGCATCATTAGTTTCTGCAGTAAACCAATCTTGTAACTCTGCTTTAAGCCAATTACGCATCTCGTTTGCTTGTAATTGCAAACCTGCTTGGTCAGCTAATGCAATTAACTCGGCAACTTTGCCGTAGTTTTTACCAGACCAATAAGCATCAGTTCTGGTATTCCACATTGCTTTTTCAATCGTAAAAAACTCATCAAGTAAGGTCACAAAGGTTTGTTCATCCAAACTGTCAGAAAGCGTTGGCAAACTAGGCAGTACCCCAACATAAGGTAACTTATATGAAAACTCGCTGACTTGAGCATACTTAGTAATACCACGAGCTGAGCGCACTGGGTATTGAGTTGCTAGGTTTGCATTTTTCCAATGCAGCGGCTGTAGTCCTACAAGCGTCGTAATAGGCTGGCTATTTGCATCAAAGTAACGGTGAGTAACAGTCACACTGTTATCCCTTCTATCTACCGCGTAATCTATTTCTACTTGGTTAACAACATTTCGGGCTAATGTAGCAAAGGCATTTATTTGCGCTTCAGTAGGTGTTGCATTCAGCACAGGTAACCAGCTTACAGTAATTTCTTTCGCTTCGTTGATTACGCCAATACTATTTGAGCTTATATTTTCAAATACCGTTGTACCTTCGCCGCTTATCAAGAAGTTATTGTGATTACCGGCGACATTAGTCCATATGCCCAAATGATTGTCTTTTTGAAAATAAACACCTTTTTCACCCCCATCGGCTCGCAAGCTTTTTATGACAAAGTCACCGTCAAATGCTTTAAGGTAAACATAAGATGATCCATGAACAAAAGTCGCTTGCATTACCACAAGTTCGTCACTATTTAGCCACTGAATAGTGACACTTGCATCGCTAGAATCACTAACATAAGCGTTTAAATCGTTGTGTATACTATTGGCAATTGCTAAACCGTCAAATACTTCACTGAATGGATCTGGGATTTGATAGCCAAAACTATTGCCCGAAGTACGCAGCCCAGCCGGAATACCCATCATCCTAAACCCGCGATCAGTAATTCTGGCAGTGATAGGATCTGGCGTAATATAGGCTCCATCATTTGGATCGCCTATTGTCATTTCCCCTAGGAATGAGACTGACCCCCACCACTTATGTGTTGGTGTCGGTTTGGTCGCTGCATCACCAATAACTTGAGGGTAGCGTTTTTTGGGAGTGCCAGTTGGAATACCCGTTAGAGCATCGCATGCATCAATCGCTGGCTCAACAACACCAGCGTTGTAAATCCAGTTACCGTAATCAACAACACAGCGATAACTGTTCGGGTTTATTGCATTTGAAATTGTTCCTAAGCCGTAATTTGATATTTGATATTCAAAATCAACTGGTGGTGGCGGAGGGGGTACATCACCGTTCCCTATAAAATGAATATTATCTAACTTAAATACGGTATTAGTGAACTGGCTTGCCCAAATAACAATTCCAGTGTTGACCTGTTGAAGGTTTAAGCCGCGGTTTTTTAAATCAGCTACGTCAATAGTAACCGTTTCCCAACCTTCTTTACCTTTCTCGCCAATTGGATAGTCACCAGACGTACATGGGTAAAAACAATCTAATTTGAAAGTAATATTGCTATCACCACTGACAACTTGCACATCAAATTTTAATTGCCCAGTTTCAAAAGCAGAAAGATCTACAGCATCTGACGAACCAATAAAGAAACCCGCTAGTTGATTATTATCAGCATGTGAAATCTGTAGTACGTTACCACGCTCGGTATCGTATACCCATTCCCAACTAATACTTGGACAACCCGCACCACCATCTTCATTGCATTCAGCGTAACCTATAGCTGCATCAAACGCATTTAACTTTCGGTCCCACTCTTGGCCAACTTCACCACCTCTCAGCACGATTAATTCAAAGACTGGTGCTTCCAACACCGTCACTAACCGCGTTTCTGTCGCCGAATTACCAGCCAAGTCTGATGCAGTATAAGTAATCGTATACTCCCCCGGTTCTGCTAATACTTCACCGCTTATATCAACCGTGACATCACCATCAACTAAATCTGAGGCTGTAGCACCAAGTTCAACATAACTCTGTTCATAGGCTAAAGTAATTTCACGATCGCCTAATAATGTAATTACTGGTGATAAAGTATCTGCAACGGTGACTAATCTCGATACTGAAGCACCATTACCAGCTACATCCGAGGCTGAGTACACTAAGGTATAGCTACCGGCAACTTCTTCAACAGTACCATCAACAACAACATCGACGGAACCGTCTTTATCATCAATAGCTGTCGCACCAGGATCAACAAACAAAGTGCCTTGTTCATGGGCAAACTCTGCATCACCCACTAAAGTTATAACGGGTGGCGTAATATCTTCTGGCTCAGGGTCTTCAATATACTGCTCTAAGTAACCATCAAAAAATAGCTTCGATGGTGTGTAAGAAAACTCAAGAAATGTATGTAATTTTTTTCTCGGTAAAATAACACCTTCTAGCAAAATATAAGGTAAACCACTTTCGGTAATCCCATCTTGGTTTATGACATTATGACTACTTTGAGAGATAACTAATCTTAAGGGTTCAATATATTGATTATTACTTTCATTTTTAATTTTAACGACAACACCTAATGTTTTCTCGCTCTTATTGTAGGTGCGCTTACCTTGGCCAATTTTAATATTGCTATTGATTGCCTCCCAAGCAGCATGTGATGCAGGCAAGTAGCCAACCATCAACAGCCCTAACACGAAAGCTGTTTTTGAAAATAATTTCATAATTCAGTTCCTTGATATTCGCGAGCAGCATTTTGAATATGTATTAACTTCCCTACCCAACTGATTTTAATAAAAATTAATGTATGTAAACTCTGCTTCATTATTATTCTCCATAATTACTTATTCCTCTAAATCTCTCGCTTACATTTAATATAGCGTTGCCGGGTTGAGGCTTATCTAAATACAAAACAAAAATGAAAGCGCTTACATTTAAGCATTTTAATTTGTAGCTTAGTTTTTAACCTGTTGCAATGACTACATCAATTAAATGCTTATTTAAATTATGAAAAAACAAAAAAATTACATATTAAACTTTTAAAACAGCACCTTATAAAATCAAAATGAAAAGCAAAAAACATAGCATCAAAAAAACAAAACCAATTACATTTTCGGTATCAAAATAATAAAACCGGTAAAAAGGTTTACAAAAAACAAAGCTATCGAATTCACTAAAAGGATTTATAATGATTAAATAAAAATTAATTTATATGAAAGCTAAGAAAGTGAAGACTAAAAATACCCCCTTGATTGAAATCGAGAAAAATTTTAAATACATTCTAACTTGCGCTTTATCTATCGTTGCTAGTATTTTTAGCTACTCATCAGCTGCATTCTTAGTATTAATGGTTCTTTGGCCTTATGAATCATTTAAAGATCTGACACCTAGAGTAATTATTTTCTTTTCTGGAACATGTGCATGTATAACACTTGGTGTACTTTTATCTATTGGTAAAACCTGGGTCATAAAAATTTTTAAAGGGCTGGTTATTACAGCGATTTCAATATCACTTTTTACTTTTTATAATTTTATCCACTGAACTTTATTCCCAATCTGTTAATGCTTTAAAGTTATCTAGCTTTTTTATTTTGTTTAACTTATTACTAGCGGTGTTATTCTTTAGTAAGCAACTTAAAACTAGCTCCCTCGTTATTAAAAGGTATAAGAGACGTCACAAAAAGAAATTACAGTATATTAAAGAGCAATTGTAAGAATAACTGTAACGAAAAACGTTTTTCCATTCATAGGCACTTGAATCTTAGAAGGGGCTTCTCTTTCACATCCGTTACGCTTTATGCAAAAAATATTGAACCACAGAGCACACCGAGGCGCTTCGCGCTACACCGAGATTGCAATAATCACAAAGAGGACAAAAGATGCTCTGCTTTAGAGGGAAACATAATTCATTACGACGCACGAAATAAATTTCACGTCATTGGTATCGGGGTTGACCTTGGCGATGTTCAGGCAAAATCTAGCATAGAACTTATGACTTAAACCTACAAGCTCCTTTACCCTTTCCCCTTGTAACTTGCTAACTTGTTGGGTTTCAGCATTAAAAATGCCTCCTACAACTCAGCATTTTTGCGTGAATACATTTTATGTAAGTTCAGCAGTTTATCTTTAAGGCGCTGAGAATAGGTGACGAAATTTGTCAGTGTACCGGCATCTTTTCTGTTGGTATCAGCAAGTAGCATTAATAACTTACGCTGCGCCTGATTCAGATGCAGTTGCAATAACCTAGCTGCCTTATCTATTTCGTCATTTTTAGGTTGTTCTAAATTCTCGCTGGTATGGGTGAACAAGGTCAGCGTATCACTCGAAAGTTCGCGGATCATAATCAAAATATCGCTTTCTAATTCAATAAATTGTTCATTCATAATCCGCTTGCTTTCAAACAGATCAATGATGGAATCATGAATTTGGAACAAATAATCAAAACGGTTAATTTGCAGCATTAACTCTCGCGACTGCTCTTCGTCATTGATTTTACTAACAATAGTAGTGAAATAAGTGATGTATTCCTTCTCAACAAAACTGACATATTCCAAGCGTTTTTGTGCAGTATCTTGAATACCCTTGTAGTTGGTCTCTAAGCTCAGCGTGACCTGATTGTAGTTTTCTTTTAAGAAGTTAAGCAGTTGTTGGTTACCTGATTCTAACTTATCAACGACATGCTGAAACTCTTCATCTTCTTGGTAGGTGGGCAATTCAAGGCGTTCAAAGTCCATTTTTCCTTCACCAAGCAAAAAATCGACAAAGCGCGTAAAAGGGTTAACAAAAACAATAAAAACTAAACTAGCAACCACATTAAAAATAAAATGAATATTTGCCAGTGCGACAGCGGGATCAAGCGTAATTTCACTTAACTTATCACCAAACAATAAAATGAAAGGCAGAAACAAAAGCACCCCACCAACATTAAACAACAGGTGGCTCAGCGCCGCTTTCTTTGCTGCGATATCCATACCAAACACCGAGATCATTGCAGTTGCTGTGGTACCAATATTCGCCCCCATAATAATGGGTACCGCGTTCTCAAGTCCCAAAATACCTTGCTGAGTAAAAACAATGGCAAGCCCAGTTGTGACCGAACTCGACTGCACCATAGCAGTAAATACACAGCCCACTAAAATCGCCAAAAGCGGGTTTTGCGGCTGCGTTAAAATCTCAATTAATGCAGGATTGTTTTGTAATGGTGCAAGTGATGAAGAAATCAGGTTAAGGCTAAAAAACACAAAACCGAAATAGAAAATCGCCTTACCAAAAATAGAAAAGCGATTGCGAGTCAGCGACAGAAAAAAGCCAATAATAATGATCACAGGAGCAAATACCGTCAGCTTAAAAGCCACCAGCTGAGCCGTTATAGTAGTGCCCACATTTGAACCAAAAATAATACCGACACTATTTTTAAACGTTAACACACCCGCATTAACCAGGCTTATGGTGATCACCGACGTCGCAGAACTCGATTGAATAAAGGCCGTCACCACAGCGCCAATTAGCACCCCAAAAATAGGAATGTTAGTCGCGCGACTTAACGATTTACGAAAGCGCTCGCCAGATATATTCTCGATCTCCCGAGAAAAGTTCTCAAGCCCAAAAATAAAAAGGATAATGGCGGTTAGCCCTGCCATGGCTATATTAAGATTTTCCATTCGCTTATAAAGTGCTGATATTGTTAATCAAGATCGATACAAAAAGTATAGATTTGAGTACCTTATAGCGCAATGATCGAAAACAAAGTAACTGGTTTTAGGGGCGAGTTACGAGGAACGAGATTCGAGGCCTAGGAGGCGTTTTAGCGCCGAACAGGTAGCAGCGATTTTATATCGCGTTATTAAATGTTTTAAGGTGCTAGGTGCTAGTACTTCATCACACAAGTTCTGACTAGTTGAGGGCACCATAAGCCCTCTCAAGTTTTTCACGAGCTGATTCAACATTAAATAGCCAGTTTATACTTGTTCTTTCTTTATTCCTGCTCCATTCCC
>Ga0208315_1001462_pt1 | contig 11929 bp, 18 predicted proteins | sample MalvireepMed_215_FD_184239 | JGI IMG/M metagenome (GOLD analysis project Ga0208315, IMG submission 184239) | Marine viral communities from the Global Malaspina Expedition - Malaspina viral metaG DeepMed_215 (SPAdes) (version 2) | ecosystem: Environmental > Aquatic > Marine > Oceanic | place... | reverse complement strand
ATTAGTTCCAGGGTTGTTGAGTGCTGGTTGAGCTTCTCATTTATACCGAAATATGCCCAGGTTCCAATCGCGACGAGGGTGATCAAACTGGCAACCGTTTTCATCGGCATCTGAACTTTTGCTTCGTCTGATATTGTTAAGGGTTTTTTAGACATTTAATTCCTTTGGAAAATAAGGTGTATAACCTTTGTGTTTAGCTTCTTCATCATCTTCACTTAATAAGCCTCTTACTTCAGGTACATAGTGCGTCAATAATCTTTCCACTCCTTCTTGGAGTGTCTTTTTACTCATGGCGCAACCTGAACAGGCTCCCGCCATTTGTAGTCTTACAATACCTTGATCATAAGAAAGAAAATTAATTTCTCCCCCATGCATGGCTACATTATCTTTTACTTTAGATTCTAAAGTAGCTTTAATATCTTTAATAATTTCTTCAGTGCTTCTTGCTTTTCCGAGTTCCATAATTAGTTATAACTATATCCTGTTGAGGGTTGATTTTCTAAAGCTTCGAATAATTTTTTATGTTGTTCCATAATCTCTTCATCTGAATCCATCATTTGATCCATTTTGTCTTGTAATTTTTCTACGTGTCTTTCTAATTTTTGTACTTTATCTTCATGTACTGCCTGAATAGTAGACAGTTCAAATGTTCTAGATAGACTCCAGCCGGCTAACGCCAACAAGATTCCAACAAGTAAAGTCATTAATTTTTCAATCATGTTTTTTCCATTTCCAAGTTTGAGTCACCGATTGCTTTTGTTGAAGCTTATCATTCTTAGAATCCGTTTCTGTAGTACCATACTCTATTTTTGTCTCATGGGGAACCATATTGTAGCTACATCCAACTAAAAGAATAAGAACCAATGCTAGTCCAATTATCAAAGCCTGTACAGCTTTTTCAGTTGTTCGAATTCTTTTTCTTGCCTCTCTTTTTCTTTTTAGCAATTTTAAAGTCTTGAAGTTCATTTTCAATACCCGATACCTTTTCTTTAAGAACTGCAACATCCGACTTAAGCCCAACTGTGGTCGTAAGAGACCATCCGGAAAGGGCAATAAGAACAGCTAAGAGTGCAGTAATAATTTTATCATTCATTATTGACAACTTTCACATTCCCCTGTGTCATCTATTACTAAGCCACCGTCATTTTCAAAACTTTTATCTTCTTCTCTACCATTACATTCACAGTTGGTACATTCACCTTCTGCATTTGGGCAGTGGCACATTTTATTACATTTTTTACAAAATCGTTCAGTCATTATTTTCCTCAATATCGTAGAAGAACCTATCGGTATCTTCTGTTTTCCATTTACGCGTATCCTCTACATTCCATTCTGATGTTTGCACTTTCCAATCAGGTACTTCATCCTTTACGGTAAACGAAGGTATATCCCAAAGGATACGGTTGTTAGGTTGTGCTGCATAGTTGCCATCATCTAATGCAAGTATGTGCGCGCACTTATGTTCGTGCGGTATTTCAGAATGATCTGTATCTACTATATTACTCTCTGGGTGTGCCCAGTCAACTGTAAAAAGGTATGCACCCGGATGGGTTTTCTTATCTTTTCCAAAATATTTTCCAGATTGTCCATCTAAGATATCGAAAGAAGTGACAGCAGGATAATAACTAAAACAATTCCAAAGCTCCAGCTCGTCCAATCTAGGCCGAGGTACTTCTTTGATATCGAATCCTCTTTGAATGAAGGCTGAAATAGGGAGACGATAGAATACAGCACCATTTTCCATAATAGCATGAAAGAGGATAGGACGTCCCGTAATAGATGCGATGCCAAATATAATGCAGTCTTCAACTTCTCCATGATGCTCTTTAAGATCATAGAGATATTCTCTCCTGATCTGTGCATACATTACAGGTATATTTGCATTTAAATAAGCCATGCATGATAAATTATTTAATGATTAGTTCGTATAAAATTATAATAACCACTATTACGCCAATTGTAATTTTTTTATTAGCTTTAGCTAATTCCCATATTTTTTTGGCGTATTGTTTTGCTTTTTCCATAACATACTCCTCGTTTATTTTTCTTCTATTGTACCCCAATTAGGGCCAGATTCATAGTCTACTTTGTTAGGAACTTCAAGTGTTACTGCGGACTCCATTATCTCTTTTATTTTATCTGCATTATTACTAACTGATATATCTAATTCATCATGTACTTGTATATGTGGCACAATTCCTTCTTTATATAATTCTAACATTGCTTTTTTTGTCATATCAGCCGCGCTTCCTTGAATAAGTTTATTCAAAGCTTTGTAAGTATAAGCACGTTTGATCCCTGGTCCGTGTTCCGCGAGTGCTGCATCATGTGGTAAGGCTTTATGAATTCCAAATTGATTTGGTTCCCATAGATGAAACCGACATAGTCTTCCAAGTAATGTTCTAATCTTACCAGACTCTTGTGCACGTTGCATGACTGCGTCCATCAATTGTTTAACAAATGGAACTTTGTTATGGTACTGTCTAAATAAATCTTCCGCTTTATCTTTACTAACACCTAACTCTGCTTGTAATTTATTTTTTCCCATACCATAGAACAGACCAAGGTTTATAGTCTTGGCCTGTGATCTAGGTATCTCTGCCATGTCTGCAACGATGTCATGGAAATCTGCATTACCCCCTTTATATGATTCCAATACTTCGTTCACTCCATAGAGATTCTGTAAAACTGAATAATGCACTACCAACCTAGGCTCTTGCTGAGAATAGTCAAAACAACCCCATCTATGGCCTTCCTCGGGCACAAATAACGACCTAATCCGTGGTCCAAGTTCCTTATTTCTTGCAGGAATTTGCTGTAAATTTGGGTTTGAATAACTGAATCTTCCGGTTACTGTGCCTCCATTATCACCTCTTAATTGGTTTATTTCTGCATGTATTCTCCCCTTGTAAGAATGTTTCAATATGGTATCAATAAATGTGGTATGAGCCTTGTTTATTTCACGGGCTCGGGCGATTCGTTTCACGAGTGGGTGGGCGTGATTCTGAAGAAAGTTTTTAGTAAATGATGGAGAATTTGTTTTTTCAGTTGTGTCATAAGGTAGGTCAAGTTTTTGAAAGACTTGCGCAATTGAACGTGCAGCCCATATTTGAACATCTACTTGTGTTTCTTTTTTTACTAATTGTAATAACTCTTTTTCTTCTTTATGTAATTCTTCTTTTAATTTTTGAGCAGCTTCAACGTTTACGCGAACTCCTAAGAATCGCATATCTACGAGGCAGGGAAAAAGTTCAGTCTCTAATTGAAAAATAGAATTTAAATCTTGATGAATAATTTCTTTCTTTAATTCTTGCCAAAGTTCAAAAGTTATTTCAGCATCTTTTTCTGCATAAGCGCCAACATAAATGGCAGGTAGTTTATACATTTCTGATTTGGCGTCAAGATCCCAATCGCGTGCAGCTTGATATAATTCTGTTTCATTCTTTCCTTTTCCAGTGTATCTTTTTGAACAGTTGTTTAAGTCATAGCGCATTTGATTCTCATCAACTAAGGCCGATGCAATCATCGTGTCCACTATTTTACCGTTAATACTTAAACCGAGCGCTCGTATCCAACAAACGTCATACATGGCGTTGTGAAATATTTTTGTAGCTGGTGTATTTAATACACCTTGAAACCATTTTAAAACTTTTTTACGATCTAAATTACCACCACCTTCATGAGCAATGGGATAATAACCGGACCAATTTTTAACAGCTACAGCGATACCAACAACATCTCCTCTATTAGTGACGGAACCTGAACCCATTTTAGTTAATTCTGGATCTTTAGTTTCTAAGTCTATGGCGATTTCATCGTGTTTAGATAAATCTGGAAATTCTTCTGGCGGTAGCCATTCTGTTTGTGGTGAGAATAGAGGTGCTTGTATCATGTACGTTCCTTAGTTTGTCTTACAGATTCTTGATATGATTCTTCTAATTCTTTTTTTTCTTTTTCGGCTTCTTCTAAAAAATCTTTTTTTATATCGTAAAATGTATATTTTAATGTTAGTTCTTCGCCGTTAGTAATATTTCTTAATGTAACTAGATTCCATTTGTCAGTAATAGAACCTTCGGTTTTCATTTCTACTTTAACGCAATTTGCATTTTCATCACAATTAATAAAACCACCCAAAGGTGTTCTAAAAATTTTTCCATCAATTTGAATATGGGTCGTTCCTAAATTTGTTCCTTGAGCAATACCTGCTGTTGCAAACAGTCCTAAACCATTGATTAAAGAGGGTTTTATGGTAAGGCGTGGAGGTAATGGATTATACATCTGGGTAATCTCTTTCAATAATCATTTCAATGAAATGAATAGCTTTTAATAAATCTTGTTTTTTTCCTTTCAATCTGTGTCTTAAAATATATTTTATAACGCATCCTTCGGGGTATAGCAACTCATTTTCGATTACGAATTTACTTGGTTGAATTTTAAAATTTTGATAGTGTGTTCCTCCATGTTGTTTATCCCAAACACTCATATTATAAATCCTTTATCTGGTTGTTTTGGTTCTATTATATGTAAGTTTTCTTTTGTTCGGGTTGCGCCCACATAATATAATCTATTTTCATCATCAGGATTTTTTTGGTAGGTGTTCATAGTTGTTTTTGTTTGATCTGTTAAGAGTACAACATTTTCACATTCACCACCTTTTGCTGCATGAATGGTAGATAATTCTATTCTAGGTTTTTTATTTAATTTTTCTCCATTAGATCTCATTTTTCTTAAATAATTTACTCTTTGTTGACCGGCATCATTGAAAGCTTCAAACCAAACTGTGTTAGTTTTTAATCCATGGTCCTTGGTTAGTGCATCAATGCCATAGAACGACCCTTTAACCATTCCTTTTAATTTATTCTTGTCAGCGTGTTCCGGATTCATATAGCTATATATTTTTTCAATTTGTTTATAAGACAATAATTGTCCCTGTCTTAAATGTTCCCAGTCTGTAACTGCTTCTTGCATGTCTTTCTCATAATTTCTTTTATATCTATTTTCATAGTATAATCCTTTACGATATAAAATATCTTCTATTTCTTTTAACATGTATTTGGTACGAGCTAATACTAACCAGTCACCAGAAGACATATCCACTGAATCTACATCAAAATATCTACGTAAACTTCCTTCATTAGTTTTAGGTTTCCAATTTTTATCTATTCTATTTCTAATTCTATTTATTATACCCATAGCTAGTTTATGAACTTTCATAGGTATTCTATGTGATTGAATAAGAGGAAGATTTATCATTTGATCTTGCAGAGCTATAAAAGAATCTACATCCGCACCAGCCCATTTAAAAATAGCTTGATCATCGTCCCCTGCAATAAAGGTGTCTTCTGTTTTATTCCAAATAGATTTTGTCATATCCCATTGCATTAAGGACAAATCTTGTGCTTCATCAATAAATACAACATCAAATTTTGGAGACTTATCTGATCTTATAAATTCTAAAATCATATCGTTAAAATCAATTAAGCTGTATTCTTTTTTATAACGCTCTAATTCCTGTGCAATAATATGAAGTTTATCTCGTTCTAAATCTTGAGTATGTTCCTGCAAATCATATTGTTGGTAAGGTGTAATGTTTCTCACCTTAGCTAAATTAATAATTTGTAAATATTCACTATCAGATGTAAAAATTCCATGATCTTCTTGATGTTCGGCGTAAGCTACCGGAAACCCCAGCTTCTTTCCAAGATCTCTATAATGTCTTGGCTGCATCACTTGATCTTTTTTTAATCCTAATTTTCTAAATGCTAATGAGTGTAGAGTTCTGAAATATGGAAGATCGTCTTCAGTTAAATTAAATTTTTTAATTGCTTCATCTCTAGCATGATATGCAGCTTTTTGTGTGAAAGCAAAATAACCTACTCTGTCCGGATCGGTTTCTTTTAAATAATCATCCACCTTATTTAATAGTGTAGTTGTTTTACCTGTACCCGGTGGTCCTAATACTATTGTTTTCATTTTCCCCTACCTCTTTTACCATCTCTGTCATATGCTCTTTTATTATTTTGTGATGGAGTAACCCATTCTAAATTATGAGGCATATAATTAAAATGATTATTGTCTAGATGATCTATTATATATTTTTTTTCAAAATCATCATTTTTTAAAAACGCTAGTCCCACTATTTTATGTAAAAAACATTTAAGAGAGAGTTGTTTGTTTCTAAGATAAATATTTAAGTGCGGATATGGGGCGTCTTTACCACATGTTAAAGTACTTTGTTTTAATATTCTCCCCTTAAAAGTTTTTATAACCGGAAAGACAGGTCCTAACTCTTTCATAAAAGGATTTATACCCCCTGTTTTATATATAAAATATGTTTCTTTAGGTAAAGTATCAAAAGAATTTTTTCGTGTTTTCAGTGTGGGTAAAGTAGATAAATCTACTTTTTCTTTTTCTAAAATAATTTGTTTAGGATCTTCCCAAAGAGGTAATTGTTCCCGACTCATTAAAATACATCTTTCGGTTTAAGTTCTTTTTGAGGATACTCTTCTTCTTTTTTATCGAACTGTCTTACTCTAAACACTGAGGTTTTATCTTTACCAATTCTTTTATCTTCACAATTACAAACTTCTTTTAACATTTGTGCAGTTCTAGAATAATTAACATCCCATCTCTGTCTTATTAAAAACTGATTGTAGAATTTACTAAAGATAAAATGATGATATCCTTCGTTAGTCCATACACCCCCACGTTTAAGATCACTCATTTCAGTACCAATATGTCTATTTAAACAAAACTCTTCTAAATGATTTTGTAGTTGATCATTAGTTGTTACACCTTCTGGTGGTTCTACAGGTTCGTGATTCTTCATCAGTGGATTTATAATCATGTCCCAATCTTTTGGTTTAACTGTTGGTGGTTTAAAATCTAATTGTTCCATAACTGCTTCTTGGAATAAGTTCTGTTGTTTTAAAAACTTAACATTTTCTAAATACAATCGTTCTCCATCTACGTTTAGATAATAATATGGTTTTTCTAATTTAATTTTTTGTAAATCTGTTAATGCTGGAAATACAATCTCTTCTCCGATTCCATACTTACGACTCTTACATAATTTTTTATCACAGAGATTACACATTGGAACATCATTACATTTATAACCCCAATCTTTTTTCTCGTGTTGTTTTATAATTCTATTTAATCCGACATCGTCATAAATTGGTTTAACATGTTTCTCATTAAATAAAGAAACTTTCCCCTGCCAACCTGACGGCCATTTCTTTTTAGCATAAACAGTGTAATGAAATAATGCATTATCTCGTCCACCTTCTTCAATATTATTTGCTGCCATAAGTTCTATGCACGGAGGCCCGTCAGAAAATTCTGACTGGGGCCTCTGTACTTTTACGAGACCAACATCTAGTTGTTTTACATTATTATAGATCTCGTAAAATTCTTGTAAGTTCGCTGCTGTACCATCGTCTTTGAAAGCATATCTTAAACTATCATCACCATTAAAGTATGGTAAGTTTAAAAAGTTCCCTGTGTCATCTTGTGATTTTAATCGGATTTGTTTTGGAAAGACTTCTGATCCGCCGTAGCCTAGTAGTGTTTTTATTTCTGTAAGTTTATCTCTCATTCTTTCTGCGTCTACCGGAGCCTCTGAAAAGAGAAACACATGAGCGCCACCGCTCTTTGACCTACATACCACCAGAGGTAATTTAAAACTTTTTATTTTTTCTATTAATTTTTTGTGATCAAATCCTGCATAGGAATCTATATCTACACATCCCCACACACATTGATTCTCATCGTTAATTGGAATTATTCCTAAACTTTGTGTACCTTGTAAATGTTTTAACCAAAGTTCATCTGTAACTGGTTCTCTTACTACAAAAGATTGTCCTTTAACTTTTTCGCCGTTGTTGTTAATTGGACCAATCTTCGTGCAACCATGGGCTCTTTTTAAGCCTTTAAATATATCTCTAAAATTTCTTATTCTATCTTCAATCATATAATTCTCTTTTTAAATGGGCGAATTCACTCTCGCTCCCCCGCCCATTACCTAGGATTCGTTAATACGGTGTTGAATCTTTGTTTTCAGATCCGTGTTTAATTTCCACCTCACCTTTACCAACTCTTTCAGCAAAGTTTTTGGCTACTTCGTAAACACCTTTATCTTCAACGGGTCCAACTTTAGACACTTCCCATCCAAACCATGTTCCTTTGTCATTTGACATCTGAACAGTCTTTAGATTATAAATGTGGCTATATGTTGGCGGCGTAAACAAACCGTTCTTACCTTGTAGTTTAAGACCCATCATGATTGAATTCCATTTACGACTAATCTTTAATTGAGTAGCCTTCATAGATATCAATGCTGTTTGTGGACTCTTACCTAAAAGAATTACAAAATGATTTGCAGTATTCTCTAGATAATTACCATTAGGTAAACGATCTTTATATGATTTATCTCTAGTAGTTGTTTCAATAATACCACTTTCGGCATTATGAATTGCTACTGGAGCGCCTTTTCCCTCACCTCTATCTTGCCATTCTACGTATTTTCTTTCGTAGTAAACTGGCAAAACATCTATCCCCTTTGCACCATCAAACAATTCGTTTGTGACACTGTTGAGAATCATTCCAGGTTTAGCACCTTGAACGTGTTTCCCATCCCTTTCATTAACTTCAGGAGATAATTGTCCTAAAACTTTCAGAAATGGTAACGCAAGATCATCCTGCGTCATATTCTGAGAGCCAGCATTTGCATCTGCTTCGAATAAATTCGTTGCTAATGCACCTGCATTCGCTTTTTTAGCTATTTCTTGGTTCATGTTTATTGTTTCCTTTTTATTGTTGTTTTATTTCCAACAAATATGTTGAAAAGTTCCGTTGGCATGTCTTTACCTGCCTCAATACGCTCACGGACTAACGCTTTCAGAGTCATGGGTTCTACCTTCAACTTTTGTTGTGGTTCTAACCCTTGACTCCTCGCAAGGTCTGCATAACTGCTCGCCTTGTTATCTTCGTTACAACCAAATGAAACGGAGATTTCGTTTTTAATGATATCTCCTAGGCCGTTGTTTCGAAGCCAGTTAAACGCCGCTTCTCTATTTGCTATAGTGATGTTGGCGCTGTAATTAGGTTTAACATCTACTGAAGATCCATCCATAAGTTTAAGATGGGATAAACCCATCTCACTCATCATTGTTGGGATAACCTCTCCAGATAAATGTTCAAATTCTTTTTTGGTATTCTTTATATTTTCTTGTTGTAGTTCAAGTCTCTTTTGTAAAGAGTCTAATCTTTGAACTTGATCCGCTAAAGATTGTATATTATCAGTTTTCTTCATTGCGTCTTGTTGGTCTTTTTCAAAATCAATCATAATTTTTTAACTCCTGTTTTATAAACTCTACTTCCTTGCAACATTTACGATATCTATTCCACCAAATTATATCAGAAATAAAATCCCAAATTCTAGTAGGCAGGTATATAGTTCCAAAAATAAATCCTAAAAAAGGTTTGTCTCTGTTAAGAGCTTTAAGAGCTTTTTTAGAAATTGATCTGTTTTTTTCTACATCTAAAAAATATTCAATCCATTTTTCTGTAGCTTTTAATCTTTCTTTTAATATGTATCTTCTACTCATCTATTTCTCCTTTCTCGTATAAGTTAATTTCAATAGGATAATATTGTCTTTCTTGTTTATCCCACTTTAAAAGCTTGTACTCACCATTTGTAATATCAGAAACAATAGAACATGCAACTCCAATGATTGCCGGATCTCCTGTTAATAATAAAAAATCTTTCTTACTAAAATCTTTTAACCCTTTTCGTAATTTAAAAATTAATGGTCCGGGTGAAAAAATAATTTGAGAAAGTTCTGGTAATAAAAATTTAAACGTACCATAATTAGCTGCACCCATAATATTTATTTTTGGGTTACCCGCTTGAGTACCGGGTATTTCCTGTATGACATAAACAATTGGTGCTTTATGTTCTAATGATGCTCCGTTATTTTTTTCTGCTTTCATGTCTTGACATATAGTGCATTTAGGTTTATATGTCAATAGTAAGAAAGAAGAAAAATTATGAAATATAAATTTAAGACAAAGCCATACGCGCATCAATTAACTGCGTTAGAAAAATCATGGAATAGAGAAACGTATGCCTATTTTATGGAAATGGGTACAGGTAAAACGAAAGTATTAATTGATAATGCGGCTATGCTTTATGATAAAGGCAAAATTGATGGTGTTTTAATTGTAGCACCCAAAGGAGTTATTGGAACTTGGTACAATCAAGAACTTCCTAATCACTTACCTAATCATATTGAAAATGTGACCGTATTGTGGCAGCCTAATATAACTAAAAAACAACAAGAAAAATTAGACAATCTTTTTGAACCAGAAGAATTATTGCATATTTTAATTATGAATGTTGAAGCTTTTAGTACAACTAAAGGAAGAGATTTTGCATTTAGATTTTTAGAGTCTCACAATACTTTAATGGTTATTGATGAAAGCACTACAATTAAAACACCAAGTGCTAAAAGAACAAAAAATATAATTAATCTTTCTGATAAAGCTAAATATAGAAGAATAATGACAGGTTCTCCTGTAACTAAAAATCCACTAGATTTATATAGTCAATGTGAATTTTTAAGTTCTTGGTTATTAGATTTTAGTTCATATTATGCATTTAGAAATAGGTACGCAGAAATGAAAACTATTTATGCTCATGGTAGATCTGTTCAGGTAGTGGATAAATTTAGGAATCTTGCAGAATTGTCTGATCAGTTAAAAGGATTTTCTTATAGAGTATTAAAAGAAGATTGTTTAGATTTACCCGATAAAATCTATATGAAAAGAAATATTAAATTAAGTCCAGACCAGAATAAGTTATACCTTCAAATGAAAGAGACTGCCCTTGCTAATTTAAATGGCAAACAAGTAACTACTGTTAATGTTTTAACCCAATTAATGAGACTCCACCAAATCACATGTGGTCATTTTACTGCAGATGATGGTACTACACAATCTATAGTTAATAATAGAATAGATGAATTAATGAATGTATTAGAGGAGACGGAAGGAAAAGCTATTATTTGGGCCCATTATCAGTATGATATTAATGCTATTATTAAAGCTGTAGTTGCAGAATATGGTCCGGGGTCCGTGGTTGACTATTATGGGCTCACGCCTCAAGATGAAAGACAGGATAATATACGTAAATTTCAGGATGACCCTAGGTGTCGGTTTATCGTTGGAACGCCCTCTACGGGCGGCTATGGCATTACTTTGACGGCTGCAAACACGGTTATTTACTATTCTAACGGATATGATCTCGAAAAACGACTACAGTCAGAAGACAGAGCACACAGAATTGGACAACAAAAATCCGTAACCTATGTCGATTTGATTTGCGATGATACCGTAGACGAAAAAATCGTAAAATCTCTCCGTAAAAAAATAAACATAGCATCAGAAGTTTTAGGAGAAGAGTTGAAGTCATGGATTTAGTAGGATATACGCGCGAGGCGTAGTAAAATTTAGGATACGACTTTTCCACCAGACCATTTCATGTCTGGCAGTCCGTTTTCGTAGCTTTTTCCGTCGTAAGTGAGCACTTGTTTTCTGTTAGCACCTTTTTCATTATATGAAACGTGCACCCAGCCACCAGCTGGATCATCTTTATTATAAAATTCTAAAATTAATTGATCAAAGTCTACATTGTTTTGTAGCCAATAAGCGATTTTAATATTTGGAACGCCCCCTATTTCAAAGTCAACCGCTTGGCCCTTTGCATGTTGCGACGTTTTTTTGCTGCCGATCGCCTCGCAAAGCGCTTCGGAGCGGTAGCCAGAGGTAATAGTAATGGGTTTATCAAAGTGCGCACGAACCGGTTCCAAAATTTCATAGCATACGTTTTCTAAATTTTTAATATCTCCAGCTCCTGGAGAATTGTCAA
>Ga0208315_1001456_pt1 | contig 11962 bp, 18 predicted proteins | sample MalvireepMed_215_FD_184239 | JGI IMG/M metagenome (GOLD analysis project Ga0208315, IMG submission 184239) | Marine viral communities from the Global Malaspina Expedition - Malaspina viral metaG DeepMed_215 (SPAdes) (version 2) | ecosystem: Environmental > Aquatic > Marine > Oceanic | place... | reverse complement strand
ATCGTACCGGTACAGGCGGCTACTCGTGGAGATCAAAATGATCGAGCGAGACATCGCAGCCGAACAGGACGAGCTAAAAAGGGAGATGCTACAGATTGATTTAGACGAGAATCTGTGGAAGAAAATTGATCAAGAGCGGGTGAGTGCCGATAGGGTGCGAGAGATAGAGCACTGGTCTAGGATCAAAGCGGAACTGGATGACGGCTCGTTTGATACAACTAATGTCGCTACCCACCGGAAGGAGGCGTATCGATTACAGCTTGAGAACAGGGCAGCATCGCTCACGCAGGGCAGTAGTCAGGGCGAGGTACTGAATGTGTTAGGCCCACTCTCTACGATAGATGAGGACTACAAGAAACTGATGACTGGAAGGAAACAAGCAGCTATCGGAAGGGCAAAAGAAGATACTAACGGGACAGCCCAACTTGAATAGAAATATAATAATGTTCTAGTATTACCACTAGGAGTACGTGCAAATGTCGCGCATTAAAAGGTTCTTTGCTAGGATCGGACGCGGAATTTGCGCTACCCCTATGGGCATATTACGAATACCCATCAGGATATATCGCAGGATCGTAGCGATCCGCAACTGGGTACTGGCTAAGGTCACGTACCTAAATGAAGAGAGCGCCAAATGGAAGACGACTTTCACTATTGTGAAGTCGCCTTACTCCCTGCTCAGGGCATTCGGCCTATCACCTAATGCAGCTATCGGATTGCTGGCTATCGGTGGTACCGCTGGCACTGGTGTAGTGGTTAACGAAACCATCCTAGCAGAGCGGTCGTTTTCAGCGGGGCATAGCGGGACGTATTTAGCTCCTCTCGATGTTCCCACCAGTTACTCCGAAAAGGAGAACACGTTACGCATTGACCTTGGTGCTACCTCAGTACGTGAGATCACAATCGAGAACGTGTCAGTAGGCAGCGTGTTCACCGGATCGGCACTGCCATCCGGTGAGGCTAACGTGGTGCAGGTTAGTGGGAATACTATAAGCGGTGGTACAAACACACGACTTGAAATAGGACATTTAATATTTGAGAAGTCCAGATGCAAGAAGCTCACTCTCACTGACATACAGGCGCACACTCTCCGGGTCATCGGGAATGCATCGGATGGGCAGAGTCTTGCCCCCTCACCGGGCACCTCCGCATCACATAGGATGCGGGCCATAAGCGGTGGGCACCAACAGGCTGATGCAATGATAACATCGGGAGGCACCTACGACCGACTATGGATACAGGCTCCTACCAGTGGGGTAAACGGCAAGGTGGGGACACTACGATTATCCAACCTCTGGACTAAGGGTGGTGACTGTGTGCTTTCAAAGATTAATGCTGGGACAATTGAGGTCTTGCTGAACGAGGTGGGCATGGGAAATGGGTTCTCGACAAAGGAGTTCGTTATCTCTACCACGGTGACCGCTGCAAATATTGAGCTTGATGATAACGTAGAGGTCAGTATCGCTGAACCAGCCACAAATTAGAGGAAAGGAAAATCTTTTTAGGTGGAATCGCACACAGTCATTAATAAAAAGCTGTCTACGGGCCTTGTGATAGCTAGCTTCCTAGCCCTGATAGGCTATCTCGTAGCTAGAGAATGGAGAAAGTACAGATGAATTGGTTCAATGGCGTGGGGCTAATACGTCCCCAGATTTTCTTAGCTCTCTGCATCCTCGGAGTTGTTGCCGTCCTTGGGATTCGAGAAGGACTGAACGAGATTGCGGTTGGTTGTATCGCGGGTATCATTGCTCTCGCTAAGGATGTATTACAAAGTGATTCCGGGTAGAGGCATTGGCCCCGGCCATCGTGACCTGTCACGGGTCAGGATGCCGAGGTATAGCCACGGTCAATGCAAGCATAGCGACTGTACTGTCGTTGACGATCTAGCAAACAGCTTGTGCCAGAAACACTGGGACATGACACTGGATCGACAAGACGAAAAGAAGGTGGGCAATGTTCGGGAAACTGCTGACTAAAATAAAAGCGATAGGCAAGCAGAGCAAGGAACATGTGTGGTGCGTGGCCTGTAAAGACTACGTTACCATCTCGATTGATGGGTACAAGAGTAAGGGTAGTTCAACCCGGATGCTAGGTACCTGTCGAACTTGCACTGGTACAACGTCAACCTTTGTCGCTTCTGCGTAAAAGGAAAACCCGCTGGTAGCAGTCCAGCGGGTCTTCCCCACACATAGGAGCGGTGACACCTCACACCAGAACCACCAAGAAAGTGTGGGACTTGGGGAGGAAGGTCCATGTCTCTACCTAACATGGAAGCACCGGATATGAGAAACCGGGGCGGTTCGTACCCTAGTCACCGAGGTTATTGTAACACAATGATTACTCCAGCTTCTCCAGCATCTCTTCAATATCACTGGGGCGATAGACGGCTGTCTCGGCACCGGTTGCTGCCAGTGCCTCGAGCCATTCGGTTTGTGCTGCTGTTACCTTGCTTCGCTTCTCGCGTTTTAGTTCCCAGAACATGAGCCTGTTACCGCGTACCAGTGTCAGGTCAGGCCACCCGGCTGGAGTCTTGCGTGAATCATATACCGCGTATACTCTCCATCCAGCATCCTCGGCCTCTGACCTGACACGGGCTTGGAACTCCTTCTCAGTCCACACAACTTCACTGAGTAACCCATAGTCCATAGTCATGTTAACTCCTTAGTGAACTAGAACCCCGGAAGCAGGACGCCTGCCCTTATTCGGCGCTCGTAGTCTTGCTCCCACTGGTCGAATTTCAATTGCTCTCGTTTCCACGCCGCTGACTGTCGGCAAACTTTCCGGTGCCGACCTCTCCGCTTGCACCCGCATGGCCTGTATACCTCGGGAGCCACAAGCCCCCTAGTTGCCCGTATGCTGGCATCACGCTGTCGGCGAGTCCTCTCGTCGTCGTCACTTACCAACTCGAATACGCCATAGTCCATAGTCATATGAGTGACTTCACTAGTGTTGTTATCTCGGCACCAGTGCCGCCGATCTTCTTGGCGTGGTGTACTGTTCGTAATCGTTCTAGTTCTTCCCTGCATATTATTGATAACTCTGACATGGAGTAGGGGACAAAGTCGTCGGGGATCACACTCGTGTCGATGTCGTCGCGGTGAAATGCAACGGCGTCGTGCAGTTCGTCGCACCAAGTAAGTGCGTACCCCCTCTCCTCTACCAGCTTGCACAGGTAGTTGGACTCTTCGGGACACCCGACTATGCCAAAGACCATGTGGTATTTCTCCTTGAGCATTTCCCGCTTGATTTCATCTCGGTTATTCTTAATGGAATCAACTATGTCGTCTGTGCCAGACGGTGCGCGGAACATTAGCTTGCCGCGCACCACCCTGAGTTCTATTCCCTTTTCCCTAGCTATCTTCAATGCCATACGTGCGTCGTATTTTTCTCGCATGTTAGTCACAGGATTTCCCCCCACTCGCCAGATGCCATGACCGCTCTGGTCTTCTCGGTATTTGCTGACATCGGAGGAATGTCAGGTGCTCTGTCCATTATCCTGTAGGCCAACACATTTGCGTCGGTCAGTTCTTTCATCACCCGACCGTCCTTTGCGAGGCGTGATATTGCGACGCTGATATTGGACTTGACCTTGTCGTCTGCTAGTTGGTCCCCACCCTCGGATTTGATCTCAATTATTTCCTTGTCAATGTGGGTGCGAGGTACCACATCACTACCAAAGCGGATCATCACCTGATACACGAGGTCTTTGTACGAGAGCAGTGATGCGCCCTCGGTTTCTATTACATCGACACGCTCGAATGAGTAGGCGTCCTCGGTGAAGTTAACACGCCAACCCTGTGCAGGTTGTATCGGTATGTCGTTCCCCTTCTCGTGGGTCAGCGTGAAAGACAGTTGGTCATTCCCTACGTTTGTCTTCGCTGGCCCGTCCAGTTTCCAGATGGATCGAGCAGACTGGTATATGTAGTTGCTGCCAAACAACTTGCCGTCTTTGTTCGGGTGGCTGAGTATCAGCGACGTACACTGCAACTGAGCCAGCGCAACAAAGAACTCTAGGATTGGCTGTGCTCCCTCTAGGTCGCCGCCAACAGCCAGACCAAGGCTGTCTATAACTATGCAGTCTATGTCGAACTCTGATATCTCGTCCTGCAATGCCTCAATGTCGTTTACCAGACTCGTCGAGCACTTGCGATACCTCATCCCCGATGGGCTGGACATGCTAAGTCCTGCCTTGATTTTGTTTAGCCTGTTGACCACGGCGTGAGGCGTAGTCTCGTAGTCAAGATAAAGCACCTTCGATTTCTTGGGGATCACGAGGCCATAACTTGAGTCGGTGTACCCGTAGCTGATCCACGTTGCCACTGCCTGCGCGAATATGGATTTACCCATGTTGCCCCCGCCCCAAAGAACGGTCGGTTCCTTGGCAACCAGCAGGTTGTCCACCTCCCACAACACATCGGATGACACCTCGACCTCATCGACGCTGACCGATGGTACCCCTGCCTTGTGCCTGTCAATGACCTCAGCCGCAATGTCCTCAACTATCTTTGCCCACTGGAATGTCGGTGAGACTTCATCCTCACTGAGGTTGCGACTCAGTGCTCGTCGGAATACCTCTAGCCCTGAAGGACTATCAAGTGTTGGTGTGGATCGGTGAACACGGCTGCCGTTGTTGAACACTGCAACCTGTGCCTTCACGGTGTCGTTCTTGCCTCGTACCGCCCTCACCTCGGCGGTTATGGGAAGTCCCGTCCACGTGATATCGTAGCCGCTGCCCTTGCGTGTCGCCACGGGGCCTATTCGGTTAGCCATGTTGATTAGTTTGGGTATGTCTACGCCCATCTCGATGGCGTCGTATGCGTCACCCTTATCAGGTGAGTCGCTCCAGTTGATTATCCTGACCTCGCGTTGCCCAAGCCTGACGAGGGACGAGGCGATAGCAGACATATGTGTCTTGCCTGCGTTGTCGTTGTCGGGCCACAAGATCACCTGAGCAGCAGCAACCAGTGGTGCGAGGGCGTCGTCGCTCGGTGTGATCGACGCACCATATGTGCTACATGCCGTGATCCCTATTGATGCCAGTGCGTCGGAAGACTTCTCGCCCTCGACGACCACCATGACTGCGCCCAGTCCCACTGCCATGACTGCACCCAGTTCTCCCTTGCCACTATTATGGTACAGCCCTAGTTCCTTGATCGGAAAACCATTGAGGCCCGGATTACCATTTGTGTCTTCCCACGTGAAGACCTTGCCGGGGTCACGGCGCACATGATACCCAACCAGTTCTCCTGTCTTGGCATCATACGCGGGCCATTTCTTAGTAGTCGTAGTCGTAGTCATTCTTCCTCCTGTATTGCTTGTCCTTGAATAAATCCTGTGCGTTCATTCTAAGTGACCCAATAATTTCCTTGAAGGTGCATCCCTTGAAACAGTAAAGCAGCACCCGCCCGTCTCTGCCTTCCGCAATAGATAGCGACTGCCTGCTATCCTCGTGGCTGGGGCATAGTGCTACCCAGTTGGTCCCACTCTTTTTAACCCGCGTAAGTTTCTCCAATACGTCCTGAACCATGCTTCCTCCTACATGCTGAACAACGGTATTGATATCTTTTCTAATCTCTTGATAGATAAATCAAGGTACTCTTTGCTTGCGTCAACCCCTATCGCCTTGCGCCCTAGCCTTTGTGCGACCGCTGCCGTGGTGCCTGAACCAGAGAACGGGTCTAGTACCACGCCGTCCGGGGGACACCCCGCTAGTATGCACGGCTCCACCAGCTTCTCCGGGTATGTAGCGAAGTGTGCCTCTGGATAGGGCTGCGTGGCTATCTCCCACACTGTATACTTATTGCGACCAAGTGGATTCCAGTCGCGCTTGGAATCTGGGTCTTTCCCCCATTGATCCATACCATGCTTTGAGCCTTTCAACCCTCCACCCATTCGCCCCGATGGTTCGGATAACTGTGGGACTCTGATCGCATCGGTATCGTAGTAGTACCTTGGATTCTTGGATAGCAGGAACATGTATTCATGTGCCTTGGTTGGCCTGTCGGTAACACTCTCTGGCATGGGGTTGGGCTTACTCCATATGATGTCGGATCGCAGGTACCAACCGTCTGCCTGTAGTGCAAAGGCTACCCTCCAAGGGTTGCCGATTAAATCCTTTTCTTTAATGGTTCCAATTGCAGTCTTCCTGCGGTCTTGGTCCGCGTACCGTGCGCCCTGCTGAAACCGACCGTAGTTTTTTTGGTTAACCTCTGTACTCGATGGCGCGTTGTTCGATTGGGCCTTGCCTCCACTGCCACTGGTAGCATAGCTGTCGCCAATGTTTACCCAGACAGTACCAGTTGGCTTGAGTACTCGGCGCACCTCCCTGAATACTGTGACAATATTCTGGCAGTGCTCTTCCATAGTAGCCTCAAGCCCAATGCCCCCATCGATACCATAATCCCTGATGCCCCAGTACGGCGGGCTAGTAACTACACAGTCCACACTACTATCTGATATCGGTAACTCGCGAGCGTCACCCAAGTACAACGTAATTAAATTGCTTGACCAATAACTCATGCGCCCCCCTTCATGTGTGTGAGTCACGAGGATGGCCGCACGGCAACGCAACGCGGCCATCCATGTTTATCCCTATAGTTCGTTAACTTCTATTGCGTGTGCCGGGGTGCCCAGTGCGTATGTTGCTAGGAAGAATGGCTCCCAGTACCGCTGGTCAACCCAAGCAAACTCGACCTTGTCTTCAAATACCTTCGGTTGACTGCGATCCCTGCGACCATCATCGCCTACTGGGTACGAGTTGTGGAACCGAACAACCATAGACTTCACAAGTGCAGGCACCTCACGAGCGTCGTCAGCTATGTAGTGACTACCGTTGCTGTTGCCCGTATTGATTGTCGAGTTCAGCATTGTCTGGAGCGCATCGGCATATGCCGACACTTGGAGCATCGCGCTTTCGTAAATGCCCGACGAGCTTTTCCAGTCTACGATTATGAAGTCACCCCACTCGTCCTTGAATAGTGCGTCGATAGTTCCTGCATATATCACGCCGGTGGTCGGGTCGCACTTGTACACGGCGACCTCGGAGTCGATGTACTCCCAGTCATGTATTGATCGCCACCTGTTGAATGCGACAATCGCTGGCTCTAATTGAACGGGGACTTCAACGTCGTCACCTTGCAGCATCAGGTCGATCACGGTGTGTAACTCGGACCCAACCAGTGCTGCCCTGCTAGCCTCTTCGGGTGCAGCATTGAGCACAGAGCTTATTATCTCTGGTGTTAGCACCTTGCCCTCTGCACTCGCAAGTCCTCGGCTTATATGCGATGCCTTCCACGCCTCTAGCCCATAGTTACGCAGCGTCCCATCAACTACCGATGTGACCGAGGGTGCTTCGGGTTCGCCTTCAATGTGCTGAAGGATGTATTTTCTAGCGTTGCCCGTGGTTCCTGTCACCTGTCTGATTGTGTCGGCACCGATACCAAGAGCAACGGGAATATCTTTTACTGTTAGTGGCATCAGGCTGCTCCCCACCCAGTATCTTCGCTGATCTCAGGCTCGTCTACCTCCGGTGGTGGCGGTGGCGGTGGTGGCTCTGGCATCTCCTCCTCGTGGGGTACGTCGTAGGTCTGTTGTACCACGCTGGAGAACTGATCGGTCAACCACGCCACCGAGTGCATTACCTCATGCGGAGTTTTTATAATCCCCTCACGTATCATGGCTGCAACTATAGGCGTAACCGGCTTTATCACTGCCTCCCTGAGAATACACTGCCCACACGGGGACGACCACGGTGTGCCGTGAGCACATCCCGACGTTGATGTCGTGCTAGCAACAGGAGGAGCCGGTGCCGAAGGAGGAGTCGGCACCGATCCCTCCGGTGCTGTCGTGAATCGCTTCAGTGTCCTGCTGGTTTGCTCGTTACCGTTCTTGTCTGTATATGTCCCAGTCTCATAGACAATAGACAGCGGGGAGTCGAGCGGTATTGCAATCAACTGCTGCCCCAACTTGTCGAATGCCGAGTACCAGTTCTGAATACCATCGGCCTCGATCCTGAACCTAGCTGGCTTGAAGTTGCGCTTGTTGTCTACCTCTTTAATCATTCCTATTACGGTTATATCTTCAGACATTTATTGCACTCTCTCTTTCTTGTATTGTTCGACTTCCTTTTCGTTCCTAGCTTTACGATCTGCCCACGCCTTGTGAGATATGTACTTACCGGCACAGATGCTGTCGCAGAATTGGCGACGGTCCTTTCCCTCTGGGTGTGACCGATCATTATTCCTGCGCCTGACCGCAGCAGTCCCCTGTAACAGGTGTGTCTTGTTACACTGCAAGCACGTGAACACGTAATCAAATGTGCGGACGTAGCACCGGCGGCACATGCCGCTCTTGTTACGAGCACTCACGCGACGCTTGCACCCATGACACGACCGATGCTTTCTATCTGGCCTTGGTATGTGCATGTCTCTGGTGTGATGGTGAACTGCCTGCCTCGACACCCCAAGTATCCTAGCTATCTCGCTGTCACTGATGCTGCCGTCCGACCACGTGATTAGCTCGACGATCTTTTCTCGTGTACTACTACTCATGCTGGTCTTTCCACTTTCTCACGGCTCGGACATGGTCGCAGACCTCAGCGTACTGGATGCCACTCCGCCCGTGTGTTTCACACTCCCAACTTCCACGCGGTATGACATCGCTCGGCGGAACCCACCGAACCACAACGCCCTTCGGGTCAGGGAGTGGGTGGTAGTCCACCACGTAGGAGTCTTCGATGCGGTGCTTAACTGTCAATGCTCGACCATCCTCGCTCGGATAGAGCGATAGACCTTGCCGGTTCTTTAATGTCCTCATGTTCTAGTCCTCCTCTTTTTGATGAGGGGTTTGCTGGCGAGCAGGGATTTGACCCGATCCCTTTCCCGAGCCTTTGTTAGGACTTCCTCACGCTTGTTATATTCGATACGGCGCATCACTTCTCTCACACCGGCGTCATGGTACACATCGCATGCGGGTTTCTTACTGTTAATGTAATAGTCAGTGACGATATCGACATGATTGCGGATGATATCAATGTACTCTTTGATCTCGTCAGGAGGATCATCCCCCCACACTGCGAGCATTGATGAAGCCGCCCGAAAGAATGCGACATGTGCATCGTTTGTTTTGCGGATAAGTCCTACGTCACCCCACATCAGCGGGTCATAGGTCCATGTTACATCTCTACCCCTACCACTTGATCCCCTCAATGGCAGAGACGGGATACACATCCTCTTGTCTCTAGTCTGATGCAAGACTTCCAGTACCCTCATCTTGATGCCTTTCTCTGCCACTGCACCAAGCCCAAGTTTAGCAATATCTGCATCAATATCTTTCCCGCGAGTGCGACCTGTATGTTGGTAGTACCACCGCGCCTGCTTCATGGCCCACTCAGGTCTGATTTTATTCTTGATGCGAATGATAATATCTTCACTCGTGCCTTCTCGTTCTCGCAGCGCGTCGATTATCAACCTACGCATCAGGCCAATTGACAGAGGTTTAATCATTTAACTTCTCTTCGATCAACACCTCAAGGCGATTAACCAAGTTCTGGAAATCCTCTCTATATCCCTTTCTCCTCGTGGGCGACAGCACATTCTCATACGTGGTGTCTTCATCGCACTGTTGCAGCAGGGTAGTAAGAGACACAATCCTCTTCGATAGCCTCGTGAAGGGTGACTGAGTTATAGCCGCTACCTCCTCACCGTTATTCGACATGATGATGATGTCTTGATACCGCGCATTCCACTCTCTTAACACTGCATTGACTCGATCTACGGGAGACACATCAGACTGCGCCTGCTTTATCTCTTGCACTAAGTTCTTTATCTGCTGGGCATCTGTATTGAGCTTCGCAGTGTTAATAAAGTTGATTGCCTCTGCCATAAAGTGGTAGTTGTCATCTAGCGGAGAGAGTAGATTCATTTTTGCTATGGGCCACATTTTATCGTTGTATCTGGATGGGTCGAGAGTTGTTTGCTTGCTGAGTTGTTCTTTCATTTTGGCAACCCGAACATGTGACTGAAGTTTCTGGTCACTGATACCCAGATACCTAGATGCCTCGGCACTGGACTTGTTGTCGTGCATGACAGCGTACACACCCTGCAATAATCGCTCCGCATGTGAGGTCGATTTACCGTGCAGGTTATTAGCTGACTGTTGCAGAACTCGGAGCTTTATCAGCGCGTCTGCTTCGTCTGACACAAACCCCTGCGGTATCACGTAAGCATCAAATGGCTCATGCCCGACTCTCTTGTACGCAGCGGCACGGTGTAGGCCGTCGATAACAACCATCTTATCGTCGCATATATTCCAGACTATTATCGCAGGGAACGGTGACTTATATTTCTTCCCAACCTTGGACGCTCTCATGTCGCGTATGTACCGATCAGCAGTATCACCATCCATACCTTGCACCCTGATCTGACCAAGCTCTGGGTGCTCAGTCAATTGACTCAGTAGTATCCCGTCATCGTAGCTCCACGGGATAGCGTGACGACCAAGCCAGAACTCAAAGCCCATGTTTTTATATGCTCTTGCTTCCTCTATTTGTGCGGCGGTAGTTTTATCCATAATGTCCTTTCGTTAATGTACTATTCAAAGCCCCAGTTGTTTGTTGCCGATTGGATCACGTGACATCGCTCCTCCTGATGTGGTGTCAATCATGTTCTAGTCCTCCTCTTCAAGGATTTGATCCGATCCCTTATGTCCTTCAAGGTGTGGCCGCTTGTATCCATGAGTCGCCGAGGGATGACCTATCTTGTAATACTCGAGCCGCATCATTGCCATCTTCTGGCACGTTTCTACTTCTCCCTGAGTCATCCCGGCCCCTGATGCTATGTTCTCTGCTTCCTTGGTGAAGTCCTTAGCAAAGGACTCAGTTGGTGCGGTCACCGCACACATGAGGCTAAACGTCACCGCCTCCATCGGAGTGGGGAACCCGTCAGAAAATCCAAACTCTATTGCCAATGCTGGTAGTTTTTCGGTAGTCATGTTTTCTCCTAGTTCTTGTGTTCAATATCACTGCCCTCTCTCAAGAGAGGGCGGAGTGATATTGGGCTGCTATACCGTGGTCTAGTTTACGTGGTGTGGTAGTGGTTGTCAACTGAACAGGCGTCGCCATGCGTTGGTGATAGCTGACTTGAGGTCTGCGCTGTGGGCCTGTATTACGAAGCCTTTACGCTGTCGCCAGTGATGATATGCTTTGCCGACGTCCTCGTAGTCAGCTGTGGTCATGATGCTCTTGCCGTTACGAGATCGCGTGAAGTCCTTGGACTTGCGAGCACGTGCTCGCTTTACCTTGTACCCCTGCGAGACAGCTATCTTGAGATTAGCTGCGACCTGATGGTCAACCACAGGACAGCCGAGTCCTCCTGCTCCGTAGTATGACTGCACCTCTGTTGAGTGGTGATAACTCCTGCCGTCCTTGTGGTTAACAGCCGTGCTACCGTTTGTAATTGGTTGCTTGCACTTGTAACAGGTTTTCATTGTTCGACTCCTCCTCTACTGACGCCCGACCGCATTGGTAGATTTACGGTCGGGCTGGCTCACCCGTTACTCGTAGTGCGGTCTACGGGACGGGTACGGTTCGGGTGGTGCTAGCGACATGGCTACCTCGTATTTACCTGCAACCATAACTTCACCCGCGTATGGCTCCGGGGCATCGTCCATACCGTTGATATCATACGTGTCGTTAGACGTTACGAATGAGTCGAGGTATTCGTGCTTGCTACCTTCGACCCACTCGGCGTGGTATGCATTTTCAACAGCTAGTGCAGGACACTCGGCGTCGTGTTCATTGCGTATACCGTCGCTATTGAATAAAGGTGCCACCGGAAAACCATTGCCACAACATAGGGTATAAACACCTTGGACGGGGTCGCCGCACTCATAGCTCCAGCCGCCTTCCTCCGGGCCACCGTATGCTCTAGAGAGACTGTAAACTGTAACAAACACTTTCATCATT
>Ga0208315_1001445_pt1 | contig 12015 bp, 20 predicted proteins | sample MalvireepMed_215_FD_184239 | JGI IMG/M metagenome (GOLD analysis project Ga0208315, IMG submission 184239) | Marine viral communities from the Global Malaspina Expedition - Malaspina viral metaG DeepMed_215 (SPAdes) (version 2) | ecosystem: Environmental > Aquatic > Marine > Oceanic | place... | reverse complement strand
GAAAATGTCAGATGATTAGTCATCCAGAATATAGAAAGGTAAAATATATGGAAGAGGATATGTCTGGTCTTTTCAAGATGTTAGGATTGAAAGTTAAGAGAAATAAGAATGGACTATTAGTTAATACTAATTTGCATAGCTATCAATTGGAGATTGGCAATGGAACAAGTAAACTTTAAGACTCATCAAGACATACCGGATTACATAGCTGATTGGGTTATGTCTGTCAGTAATGTGACTAATATATGGAGTTTGGATCTGGAGGATATTAATTCTTTGGTGAATGGCTATGAAGAATGGATCAATGAAAGTAAGGATGTAGCATAATGTTTAATCATGAAGTAATAGATTTTACCGTGGAGAAATTCCGTCTTGACTCCTATCATGGATATATACCTACTGAGATAGGTATGGGACTTAAACGTACTGATACTAACCAACCTCTTGCTATAGTGTCCGAAGCATATGAACCTGTCCAGTATCAAGATATAGTATCAGGTGTAGAAGCAGCACTTACTATGTCAGGTCTTGACATGACTGATGCTGAGTTTGAAACTAATGTCTATAAAAATGGTGCCAAGCTAGAGTTACGTGCCAAGTTTCCTGCTCATTCTTTATCTCTTGATCATACAGATGAAGTTATACCTGAGTTTGTCTTTCGTACTTCTCACAATCGAACATGGGCTAATAACGGAATGATGGGATTGTGGAGAGGCTTTTGTTATAATACATTAGTATCTGGTGACAAGTTAGCTTACGTGTATGGCAGACATACAAAGAACTTTAATATACCTGCATTTGCATCAAAGATAAAAAATGCAGGAGAATACATAGCTAGTGATGGCTTTGATCAGATGAAAGAATGGTATCATACAGATGTCAGTCGTGATAATGTAATCAACCTGTTTACTCATACCTTGGCTAAGAGAACAGATAATGTTACTCGTAAGACAGTAGCTAATAAAGTTATGCTATCAAATCTAATGAAGATCTTTGATGAGGAGACCCGTCACTTACATGGTCGTGGGCACTATGAAAAATATGGTACTCGAAATGCAGGTACATTATGGACTGCTTATCAGGCTGCTACTTGTTGGTCTAGCCATGATAAGATAGTTGGTTATAGTGGTAATGGTGATAGACCTTCCTCAAATGTAATAGGATTAAGAGAGGATAAGGTAAGGAATATGTTACATTCAGATCAATGGTTGCAACTAGCAGCATAAGGAGTAAAAGTTTTGGAATATGAAACAGAATGTGAATGTGTGGAACTAGAATACAGCCCTATACCACATCCTTCCTGTCCTCTGCATGGGGAGGACTTTAGACGTAACCTAGAGTTTATAGAATTTCTTGACCACTACAATAATCTGAGTATATACGTGAAGAAGGAATAGGACTATGGAAAAAATAGAACTAACAAAGGAACAGTTAAATTATATAGGTACTTGGCTTGAAGATCACCTTACCTTGAGAGATATGGTAGATGAAGAACAGGAGGATTATATTTATTTAATTAAAGGTGCAGTAGATGCATACAATGGTGGAGCTAGATAAGGAATAGGACTATGAAAGATCAGAGAGTTACAGGGAAACGTAAGAACAATCCGGTTGCAAAGCAACTCTCTGATTCTTTATGGCAACAGAGAATTGTAAGGAATAAAAAATTGTACAACCGTAAAATAAAACACAGGGAAAATTTCAATGTTCGTCATTGTCAGAACAGATCCAGAGCATAAAGATTATCCATTGCCTGATGTGTTAATGGATGATGACGGGTCTGCTAAAACTTTTATTGATGAGGATTCAGCTTGGAGATATATGGAATTGATTTGTAAAGAACATTCGTTTCCACCTAAAATGTTTATGGAAGATGTTTATCTTGGATTAATGAGGGTACACTAATGTCACGAATAGAAATAAAGAAACGTAAGTTAGATGGGAAGTGGGTACGTTGGGAACTAATGGACTCACATAAACCAAATGGAATAGGGCACACAGCAACATGGCCTAGATACAAGTGGGTAGCAACAGGGGTATGGAATCATAAACCAAAGATGTCAGACCCCTGCTTCCATGCTTGGTATGAGGGGCAACCCCGTGAAGAAATTGAAGATTGAACGATGGGCAGGTGGTTGGCACATCATTGATTCTGTGGGAGAAAAATCCACAACCTTCTTGACTTTTCAAGAAGCCTATGATATATATGATCAAATGAAAGGAACATCTGATGGACATAGAGAAGGAACTAAGACGAAATGTGAAGGAGTTACAGGGACAATTGAACCTGTCTCACAAAAGAATAAAAGCATTACAGGAAGAAATATATTCTCTCAGAAGAAAGATAAGTCCAGAGGAAAGTTTTGGAAGTGGTATGAGTGGTTGGGCTTTAATGGAAGATCCCAGTAACAGGGAATGACATGGCAAACAGAGCCTATCTCTTTGATGAATTGATGGATGAGGATGCCTTGTTGATTGGACGACAGGCTTTCTTGGAAAAATATGGGCTTGACAAAGAAGCTATTTATGATAAGGTAAATGGAGAATACATTAGAGAAATTACAAAGAAATCATTAAGGGCTTCCCAATGGGAGTTAATTCAAATGAAAAGAATAACGATAAAGGAGTGGAGAGCAATGAGTAAAATTAAATCATGGCTCATGGATATGGAAGAGGATGCTACCATTATGTCCAGAGGATCATGGCTGGAGAAACATGGGAAAGATAAAGAATATATCTTTGAACGAATGCAAGCAGAGTTGGCTGAAGTACAGGGAGAACTTGAACTTCATACACAGAATAAGATGCATATCAATGACTAATACCATGTTACAAAGAGAACGACAAAGATTGTTTCGTTCCATCACTCGACAATACAAGGCTGAAGGCTATGATGTGAAAGAATCTAAACGATTAGCCAAGAGAGAGGTGGATGATATCATGTCAGATAAAGAAGCCTTTGTAGATAATTTTATAAAAGAAACATGGGCAGATGCAGATGAATGAAACAGTTATATGTCTGGAGTGGATTGATTCTGCTGAGTATGTGGATGCAGATTGGAAATCTGAACAGGAAGTCAGAGAATTAAAACCCATGAGAATTAAATCATGTGGCATGTTGGTGAATGAAGATAGTATCTACATTACATTGGCAGGATCAATTAATAATTATGACATATCAACAGAAGCACAGTATGGAGGATTGATTACCATACCCAAGTGTGCTATTATAAAACGATGGTCTTTTCCAAGGAGTTTTTTGCAGGATTAATAAGATGAAAGAAACAAACGTAATTTATATTAATAGTATGGGTAATGATCAGACTGTTGTAGATTCTGCCAGAGTTTCTTTTAATCAAGACATGGTAGAGGGAAAGACAGAGTATGAATTAGACCCATCAGATCAAAGGTTGATTAAGTACCTTTCAGATCATGGGCATTGGTCACCCTTCTCTCATTGCTATGTTACCTTCAAGATAAATGCTCCCATATTTGTAGCTAGACAGTTGATAAAGCATCAGGTTGGGTTGGCTTGGAATGAAGTCAGTAGAAGATATGTTGACAAAGACCCTGAATTCTGGTATCCTCTGTCGTGGAGAGAACGGGCAAAGAATAAGAAGCAGGGATCAACAGATCATGAAGTCTATGGTAGTCAATGGATCAATGAGAAATATAGAAAGGCTATTGAACTTTGTGAACATACATATAAAGAAATGATAAAGGCTGGTGTCTGCCCAGAACAAGCAAGGGCTATACTTCCACAATCCATGTTGACACAATGGTACTGGTCTGGTAGTCTCTATGCTTTTGCCAGAGTGTGTAACCTTAGATTGATGGAAGATGCACAAACAGAAACCAGATGGATAGCAGAGAGCATTGCATACTATATGGCTAATTTGTTTCCGATATCATGGAAGTGTTTAGTAAGTGCTTATCCTTTAGAAAGGGAAGATAAAAGGAGTGAACGAATGACAGAAATTTTAGATGGCACATGGCCGGGACCGGGGGTGTGATGCAAGAACAGAAATGGTTAGACCGTGGATCATGTCCTAAGTGTGGCTCCAGTGATGCCAATGTAAATCATGCAGCAGGATATTCTTATTGTTTTGCTTGTGAAACTAGGTTTGGTGACAACATTTTATCCATGCCAAAGCAAGAGGTAAAGCCTATGTCTACAACTGGAAATTGGGGTGAGTTAAGTGATCGTAAAATTTCTATGGACACTGCCAAGAAATATAATACAAAGATTAAAAGTGATGGTAGTATGGTAACCCACCACCTGTACGGATACTTTGATGAACTAGGTAACCAGATAGCTACCAAGGTAAGGCAAACTAAAGATAAGAAGATATGGTCAGAGGGTGACATAAGCAATGCTGTTCTCTTTGGTCAGAATATATTTTCCCCTAAAGGTAAGTACATTACTGTGTGTGAGGGGGAAGTTGATACCATGTCTGCTTATCAAATGATGGGTTCAAAGTGGCCTTGTATTTCCATAAAATCAGCAAGTTCAGCATTACGGGATTGTAAGAAAGCATTCTCTTATCTGGATAGTTATGATACAGTAGTCTTGTGCTTTGATATGGACAAGGCTGGACGTAAAGCTACAGAGGAAGTGGCTCAGTTGTTTGCCCCTAATAAATGCAAGATCGTACACCTTGAACACAAGGATGCCAATGAGTATCTAAAGATGGGGGGAAATACAGCCTTCACTCAAGCATGGTGGAATGCACAACCCTACACTCCTGCTGGTATAATTAACCTTAAAGATATTGGCAATAGCTTGTATGATGAGGAGTATTGTGAGACTTGTCTATACCCTTGGCCTAAGATGAATGAGAAGACCTATGGCATGAGGACAGGGGAGTTGCTTACCTTTACCTCTGGTGCTGGCATGGGCAAGTCCTCTATCATGAGAGAGTTAATGCACCATCTCTTGAAAAATACGGAAGACAATATAGGCATACTGGCTCTGGAAGAAAGTGTCAAAAATACGGCATGGAATATCATGAGTGTGGAGGCTTCTTCCAGACTGTATATTAAAGAGGTACGAGAAGGTTTCACTAGGGAAGAATTGGAGCAATGGCAAGAGAGTACCATTAACTCTGGCAGGTTCTTTGCCTTCGATCACTTTGGTAGTATAGGTAATGATGAAATCCTGAGTAGGGTCAGGTTTATGGCACAGGCTTTGGGATGTAAGTGGGTTGTCTTGGATCATCTTAGCATACTGGTGAGTGGACAGGAAGAATCATTTGGAGATGAGAGGAAATCAATAGACATGTTAATGACCAAGCTAAGATCATTGGTGGAACAGACAGGGATAGGGTTACTCTTAGTGTCCCATCTACGTAGACCCTCTGGTGATCGTGGACATGAGGAGGGGAAGGAAGTATCATTGTCTCACCTCAGAGGATCAGCCAGTATAGCCCATCTAAGTGATGGAGTTATAGCCTTGGAAAGAAATCAACAAGAAGATGATGAGATACTTTCCAATACTACGACAGTACGTATCTTGAAAAACAGATACACCGGAGAGACAGGCATAGCTACCCATCTATTCTATGACAGAAAGACAGGTAGAATGACTGAGATTGATAACCCATTTGACACAGGAGAAGATGAGTAATGGAAGTTAGAAAAGAAAATTTTCCACGTATGAAATTTAATAAAAGTTTATATAATGCTAATCATCCTAAAGCAGTAAAGGCTATATTACCTTGGCTTGAAAGGAATGGTTATCATGGCATAGATAAAAGGGAAAATTATAATGCTGATATTAGATGTATGAAAGATGATCAACTGGCTCAGTTTGAGGTGGAAGTAAAGAAAGGTTGGAAGGGAGAATACTATCCATTTCCTGATGTTCGTATCCCTTACCGTAAGAAAAGACTTATAGAAAAATGGATAAAGGAAGGCTCTAAGGGAACTTTAACTTTTGTAGTCTTTAATTATGATTGTTCATGGGGATGGTTTACTGATGGTAGTACTGTAAAGGATTCAGAGATAGTCCATATTGATAATAAGTATAAAAGCAATGAGCCTTTCTTTAAAATAAATATAGAAGATACGGAAAAAGTAGATATGAATTTTTCTAATTCATCAGAAGAGGAATCTAAAGATGATCCAGACCTTGACAACAATAGTAAATACCCTTCTTAAATGGACTCCTTTTCTTATATTTATACCGATATTATCTTGGGTAATAATGTTGGTAACAGTTCTTATTCTTACAACCCATGTGGAGGAATTAGGCTTTACCAACAGCTTTGGAATATGGCTGTCTTCTGTAATTACAGCCTACGTTTTATGTCTATTTAAATTGATGAGAGGATAGCATGGCTTTACTTACCATCACTGATACTGCCAATGATCATCTGTCTGATATTATTAAAGATCATAATGCTCAAGGTGTTATGCTTGGTGTAAAGGGAGGTGGTTGTGCAGGGTTCACCTATGAGTGGACCATACTGCAAGAAGAAATACCAGACAAGTTTAATACCGAAGATAAGTTTGAACTTAGGACGGGTTACTTATGTGTGCAACCTGAAGCTATGATGTTTGTACTGAATACCATTATAGATTTTACCAACAACATAGCAGGTTCTTACTTAAAAATTGTTAATCCTAATGCCACATCTCAGTGTGGGTGTGGAGAAAGTTTTGCTGTATGATACAGGAAATGTGGGACCATTGGTGTCCTGTGGAAAACTCTATGATGGGTATAGGAAAAGGAGAGGAGTGTAACTGGTGTGGACAGGATGAGGAATATGAAAAACGTAATCGTAGATATAGAGACAGACTCTCTAAACCCAACGAAGATCCATTGCATAGTAGCAAAAGATATTCAAACATCACAGGTGTTAGTGTGGGACGATCATAATCTAAATCAATTTAAAGATTGGACCACTACAGTTGATAAGTTTATAATGCACAATGGGGTATCTTTTGATGCTCCTGCTTTAAATAGGTTGCTAAGTACTAATATTAAACTGAGTCAAATAAAAGATACAATGATAATGTCACAGTTATTTGATCCAGTAAGAGAGAAGGGGCACAGTCTATCAGCATGGGGAGACAGGGTTGGTTTCTGTAAGATGGAGTGTGATAATTTTTCTGAGTATACAGAAGAGATGCTTGAGTATTGTAAGAATGATGTCCTCTTGACTGAGAAAGTGTATGCCCGTTTAAACGATGAGGGTAAGGGGTTCTCTTCCTATGCTATTGATCTGGAACATAAAGTCAGGGCTATCATAGATCAGCAAGAGAAGAATGGCTTTGCTTTGGACATACGTAAAGCAATAACTTTACTGTCCAGATTATCTGATGAAGCTCATTCTTTAACGGAGTGGTCTTTAAAAGAATTTCCACCCACTGTAGTGGAACTAAAGACCAAGACAAAATACATACCATTTAATATAGGTTCTCGTAAACAAATTGCTGACCGTCTAATAGAAAGAGGATGGAAGCCTACTCATTATACAGACAAAGATAATGTAATTGTAAATGAGAATGTTCTATCAACCATCAGCATGGAGGAAGCCAAGAAGTTTGCAAGGTTCTTTCTTCTACAGAAACGTATTGCCCAAATCCAATCATGGATTGATTCCTATAAGGATAACACTGGCAAGGTACATGGCAGAGTATTAACCTTACGTACTATTACAGGTCGTATGGCTCATCACAGTCCTAACATGGCTCAGATACCAGCCATACGTAGTCCATTTGGATATGAATGCAGAGATTGTTGGACTGTACCTAATCCTCACACTCATTCTTTGGTAGGCACAGATGCTTCTGGTCTTGAGTTACGTGTACTTGCCAGTATAATGAATGATAAATCATATACAAATGAAGTATTGAATGGTGATGTACATACAGCCAATATGAAAATGGCTGGTCTAACTGATAGGGATCAGGCCAAGACTTTTATCTATGCTTTTATGTATGGAGCAGGTCCAGAAAAGATTGGTAAAATAGTAGGGGGTGGTTATGAAACAGGAGAAACTTTAATAAAGAAATTCTTAAAGAACATGCCAGCCATGAAAAGAGTTAAACAAAACATACAGAATGTGGCTTCCAAAAAACATAAAGTAAAAGGGATTGATGGAAGATTTCTAAAGATTAGATCACCACATGCTGCCCTGAATACCTATATACAGGGAGCAGGAGCAGTTGTGTGTAAAGATTGGTTGGTGAACATGACACAACGAGTTAAACAAGCTGGCCTTGATGCTAAGTTGGTAGCTTCCATTCATGATGAGTATCAGTTTGAAGTTGCCAAGAAAGATGTAAAGGAATTTGGTAAGATAAGTAAAGAAGCTATTCAATTCACAGAGAAAACACTGGAACTTAATTGTCCTTTAGATTCTACATGGAAAGAAGGAGAGACATGGGCTGAGACACACTAAGAAAATCATTGACATTTGTTTTAAAGTATGAGATAATACATTTTAAATTCAACAAAGGAGAAAAGTAAAAATGTCTGAAGTAAAAAGATCTGTAAATGTTATTTCTGGAACAGCATATTGGGCTTCTATTGTAGCACCCAATACTACATTTGATAGTGATGGGGTTTGGTCCATTGATGTTTGTAATCTGGATAAAGAAAATCTAGCTATCGTTAAAGAAGATGGCTTGGATGTTAAGAACAAGGGTGACGAACGGGGTGACTTCGTTACTGTTAAACGGAAGGTTCGTAATCAAAAGACAGGAGAACTTAATCGTGCTCCTACTCTTGTAGATGCACAGAAACGTACTATGATGGGTACGGCTGTGGGGAATGGGTCCACTGTTAATGTAAGGTATCGGGCTTATCCTTGGGAATTTGGTGGTCGTAAGGGTATTAGTGGTCATTTGTTGGGGGTTCAGGTTATGGACCTTGTTCCTTATGCTTCTGAAGCTGATGGAGAAGACTTTGAAGTTCACACTAAAGGATACTCTGCTGATGAAACTGATGAAGAAATTTCCCTAGCATCTTAAAGAAAGGAGTATGGGAGGGGGCTTTTTACCAATTCTCACCCCTCCCTTTTTTTTATTATGAAAACAATAGACACATTAGTACAGGATATATATAATCTGCTAGGGCCAGAAGGTAATGATCTAGATCAGGATGTAATGCACAGACAAGTTAGTCTCTTTGCACAACATGTTGAACAGCATGTGAAAACATTCCTTAATGAAAGTCCTACCTATAGAAAAGGTTTAAGGTTGTCCAGTATTGGTAGACCTGCTCGTCAACTATGGTATGATAAGCAATGTACTGATCAATCTATTCCTCTAGATCCTAGTACACGTATTAAATTTCTATATGGACATATCTTGGAAGAACTTCTTATTCTATTCTCTGTTCTTTCTGGTCATGAGGTAACAGAAGCACAGAAAGAAGTTAATGTGGAAGGAATTAAAGGGCATCAAGATTGTAAAATAGATGGAGTATTGGTTGATTGTAAGAGTACTTCTCACAGAGGGTTCGACAAATTCAGGGACGGCACTCTGAAAGAGGATGATCCTTTTGGATATATAGAACAGATCTCTGCCTATGCAGAGGGTAATGATGTGGAGAAAGCTGCTTTCCTTGCTATCAATAAACAAACTGGAGAAATATGTTTAACACCAGTACATTCAATGGAGATGATTAATGCAGGAGATAAAATTAAACGTCTTAAAAAGATTATGGATACCGATACACCTCCTGATAAATGCTATTCCGATATTGCTGATGGGGCTTCTGGTAACCGTAAGCTTGCTATGGGGTGTGTATACTGCAATCATAAAAGACTTTGCTGGCAAGATGCTAATCATGGTAAAGGGTTACGTGTATTCCAGTATGCAAATAGTAACAGGTATCTTACGAAAGTGGATAGAAATCCTGATGTCCCTGAAATTTTAAACTGGTAATGCATTGGAAATTAAGAGGAACCCGTAGGAAGTTTACTCCCAATCTGAATAAGTTTGGCTTTGTATACATTATCACTAACAAGAAAAATAGAAAAGCATATATAGGATGTAAACAATATTTTCTTGGAAGAAGTAAACTAAAGTCAAAGTGGGAAATTTATATGGGTTCCTCTAAGTCTTTACTGGATGATATTAAAAAGACAGGTAAGAAACATTTTAAATTTGAGGTGATAGCTGAGTATAAAAACAAAAGGAGTTTAAGATATTATGAATGTTATTTTCAAATGAAGTACAACGTACTTTCAACAACACTGGAGGGAACAGATGAGCCAGCATTCTACAATTCATATGTAGGAGGAAAATGGTACAGACCTGTTGAGCATTATATAGATGAAGATCAAAGATCCAGATGATATATTTATAGATCCTATAATTCAGTTTGATCAAAAACATCCTGATCGTAGATTATATTTGGCTGTTATTCTTCGGGCTTTATTGGATGCTACACAGAATAAAAATGATCTGTATAAGAAAAGGGCAAAGGCTTGGTTTCAATGTAGTGTGGGAGTAACGTGTGATAACTTTGAATTTATATGTGATCATGCTGGAGTTGAGCCGGGGTACGTTAGAAGTTTTGCATATGAAGTTATAAACTCTGATAAACAGGGAGTATTCAGATATCACATTTACAGAATGCTTAGAACTACAAAATAGGAGCAATGAAATGTCAGCACGAGAACATCAAGTAGGAGGAGATCATTATAAAAAATTAAAGATACAACCGACAGAATATATAATGGCTAACGATCTTAATTGGTGTAAAGGAAATGCTATTAAATATATTACACGAAGTCATTTAAAGGGAGAAGGTCTACAGGACTTATTAAAGGCCAGACATTATATTGATCTATGCATTGAATTAGAATATGGGGAGAAAGTGGATGAACTTACCAACTGAGTACCAGAATTTTATTTACTTGTCCAGATATTCCAGATGGCTAGAGGAAGAAGGACGTAGGGAAACATGGGATGAAACTGTCAACAGATTAATTACTTTCTTTCGTAATCATGTAGAGAATAATCTTGGCATTAAAGATCAGCTTGATACAAGGGATTGGTCAACTATAAGGAATGCTATCCTATCTCTTGAGGTAATGCCAAGCATGAGAGCATTGATGGCTGCTGGCCCTGCCTTGGAACGTGAGAACATAGCAGGATATAATTGTTCTTACATACCCGTGGATAATCCAAAGTCCTTTGATGAGATACTTTATATTCTTATGAATGGTACAGGGGTGGGGTTCTCTGTGGAACGTCAGTATATTAATCAGCTTCCTACTATTCCTGATGTGAACTTTGAAAGAACAGATGATGTTATTAGCATAGCTGATTCCAAAGAAGGATGGGCAAGAGCCTTTAAAGATCTTATCTCTTTCCTATATACAAATAGGATACCCAAGATAGATGCAAGTAAAATACGTCCTGCTGGTTCAAGACTAAGAACTTTTGGTGGGAGAGCAAGTGGACCACAACCATTGGTGGATCTATTTGACTTTACCATTCGTAAGTTTGAAGAAGCCAGAGGTAGGAAACTTAATTCCATTGAGTGTCATGATATTGTCTGCAAGGTAGGAGATGTAGTAGTTGTAGGAGGAGTACGTAGGTCAGCTTTAATCTCTTTATCCAATCTATCTGATGATCGTATGAGATCAGCCAAATCTGGTGCTTGGTCCCACACTAATCCAGAGAGAACCTTGGCTAATAACTCTGCTGTTTATACAGAACGTCCTGATACTGGTGTCTTTATGAAAGAGTGGCAGTCCTTGTATGAGAGCAAGAGTGGTGAGAGAGGTATCTTCAACCGTCAGTCTGCACAAATGAAGGCTGCACAGAATGGACGAAGGGTATCTGATATAGAATTTGGTACGAACCCTTGCTCAGAGATTATACTACGACCCAATCAGTTCTGCAATCTAACTGAAGTTGTATGTAGGACGAAGGATGATCGTAATAGTTTAGCCAGAAAGGTACGTATAGCTACTCTGCTTGGGACAATCCAAGCTACCTTAACAGACTTTGGTTATCTAAGAAAAAGATGGATAACAAATACAGAAGAGG
>Ga0208315_1001435_pt1 | contig 12117 bp, 11 predicted proteins | sample MalvireepMed_215_FD_184239 | JGI IMG/M metagenome (GOLD analysis project Ga0208315, IMG submission 184239) | Marine viral communities from the Global Malaspina Expedition - Malaspina viral metaG DeepMed_215 (SPAdes) (version 2) | ecosystem: Environmental > Aquatic > Marine > Oceanic | place... | reverse complement strand
ACTTACAACACCAAAAACTCCTACTCCCATATCACCTATATATTGGTCGTTAGAATCAGTTGCTCCCACACGGTAACGAATAGCTGTTCCTTTAGCAGATCTATTTGTAATCTGCTTTGTTCCTGAAATAACAATTTCACCTGCAAGAGTCGAATATGTATGGATAGCAAGAACTCTTGTTGTTGATGGAGTAGGATCAGAACCTGTTCCTTCATCTCCCAAGCTAGTATTGGTATCAATATAACGAAAGCCTGTTATAATTGCTCCATCACTGCTTACATTTTGTGCTACTTTAACATTTGTAGTCATAATCTCTCCTTAAGTTAGTGAGAGAGTAGCCTTGACCACTCTCCCACAATTGGTTAAACTTAAGATCCTTGACTACCGAACCAGCCTCTCCAGTCAGAAACACCGAAACTATATCGTTCCCGTGCCTTGAATCGAAGATTGCCAGTATCAAAATCAGGTTCCATCTTGGTCTGTAGAGGAGTACGAACAAACATTTTTGTTCCATTCGGTACATCCGTCTTAATAAACCAGGACGTTGTATCAGTAAACCTGCGATTGATATGATAGCCTTCAGGCAACATACCAAGGTGACGTGTGGCATTGATTGCATTGATATTAGGATTTGCAGCCTGACCACCACTCGCCTGAGTGTTGCCGGGGCTGGACAAGATCCTGTCTGCAATTGCCCATGAGTCAACAGGGATATGTAGAGAAACAGCACTTGCACCAATTAGAATACCTCGATCATCCTTGATCTTCTGTACATTGGTTAGTGCGGTTTCAAGAGTAGCTTCAGACATATCAGAGGCAGTAATTAAATTGCTCTGTAGGCCATCACCTACGGTTGGATGTGAAGCTGAGAAAAAAGCCACGCTATCACCAATAACATCTGAAAAACCGTTATTGAATACATTGGCAGCTTTAACCTGTTTGGTATTTGCCATAGCACGGGCAAGACCTTTGGCACGAAGTTTAGCGAAGGTATCATATAGATTATCTTCCATCGCCTCTTCCGTAACCGCAAAAGCCAAAGCTACGGTTTCGGCAGTATAACGTGCCGTGTAGCTTTCCTGTGCCTGGTCATACGAAACAGCAGCACCCTCACCCTTTGTTGGCGCAGAGCCAAAACTGGTGAAAAGTACTTCTTCCTCAAATGCACGATCTGAGTTTTCGATTTCATAAAGAGGTTCTAACTCATTGTTAACCTCTCCATACTCCATTCCGAAAATAGCATTTAGGCCCGGAAGGAGTTCTTTGCTAATACTAGCTCTATTTATAGCCATAGTTAAGCCCTCCTATTAAGCCGTTGATGCCGTAGCAGTTACATAGCGGTCACGGTGAGTATTCAGCCAGACCTCTACGATTGGATATGCATCGTCAGAACTTTCACTGGGAAATTTAGCACGTCCAATTACCCGACATGTCAGTTCAGTTTCTGCACCGCTGGCAGCAAGCAGATAGTAGCTGGAATTTCCAGTTACAGTATCGCCTGAAGAGGCGGTTGAACTAACAGTTACAGGATAGTTCAGACAAATTGCAGCTTCAGCAGCCGACAAAGTGAGTGAACACTGGATGTAATAAACTTGATCAGGGTTTGTAATAACGAAAAATTTAACGTCTGTGGCACTTGTTCCACCCGGCCAATACCGGGAGAACTTTTGCTCCCCATTTTCAACATATTGACAACCCATAAAAACCCCTGAAGGTTTTAGAGTTACATTAATAAATGGCGTAATCGTAGCTAAATTAGTACCCGGTAGAATAAATGGGTCACCAGTATAGATACTGTTACTAGGGGTTTGTGCTTGGCCCGTTGAGGTTAGTGTGATCATATCGGTCACTGCCTCATTGTTATAAGCACCACCTTTCATGCGAGCAGGGATGAAGCCACGAAATGCTTTTGTACTAGACATGTTTCATCTCCTTAAGTTATAGAAGTAGACTAGTCCTGAAAAGTAGGCTGTCTTCCTCTAGTTGTTACAGATTTACTTGAATTGGAAATTGGCATACGAGAATCAGAGCTTTTCATTAGTTGTGCATTTACTGCATCCATCATATCATTAGCCTTCTTCTCATAAAATTCCCTTCTAGCCTTTACCTTTGCAACTGGCTTTTTAGCCAATGCCACATCTCCACGACAGACTGCTCCAAGGTAACGACCTTCTTCCCTTACGAAGGATGTAATTGCCATTTCAGGAACTTCATCAGGAGTTACAAAGACCCATCCCTGCTGCTGGTTTTTACCAACATTAGTGATATCGTCTACGCCTCTTACAGATATGCGTATCCAACGCAGGGACATGTCCTCTGCATCAAATCTTGCTTGTACCGAATCCGGTATGGAGAGGGCATCTGGCTCCTCAAAGACATACTCTTCTTCACTTTCCCTTGATTTAGCTTCCCTTGTAGTATTACTACGTATTTCATTTCGTGTCATAGTTCATTCCTCCACGCTAGGTAATAGTTGTATAGTTGCCTTCAGCATCCGAAACCTTCAGCTTTTCGACAGCATACTGTTCAAGTGGTATATTCCATTTCTGGGCAAGTCTGACATCTTCCTTTGATAGTTTGACTTTACCAGCACTGGATGGGGATGAGCGTGAACTCCCCGATACTACTTGAGCAGGTTTTGACGAGCTTTCCTGCACACGTTCCTGACTTTCCTGATTGAAAGCCTTGTTAAGTCTTTTGTCAATTTCCTGATAAAAGTCATTATCTGCTGGATCGTAACCTTCGCTCTTGAGTTCTGCATCTATTGCCAGAGCAGCAGCAGTCTTGACATTATCCTGTCCAAACCAGTCATTTTTTGCAGCCCACTCTTCCGCTCTTGGATCAGTAGGCCGTTGTGGAGGAGGAGGTTGATATTGAGGTTGTTGTTGTGCTGGCTGTTTCTCTTCTTTTTCATAACCCTGTTTGGCAGAAGATACAGCCTTTAAATCAGCTTGTGCCTCATTCAACATTTCCTGTGCTTTTAAAAGTTTCTCTTTTTCTCCTTCTTCAAAAGCTTCCATATAGACTGTTCTGGCAAGTTCAAGTTTATCAGTCAATTGTTTTTCAGAAGCATCCAGACTTAGTTTACTAACCTGATCCACTTCCTTGTCTTTTGTTCTGAGGTGCATGGATAGCGCCTCATTTTTTTGGATGAGAGCATTAATTTCTTCATCACGTTCTTTTCTCTGTCTGATAAGTTGCCTTATTCTTTTTTCAGCACCCTTTGTTTCTATACCTTCCAGTTCAGGAGGTTCCTTGACTTCAGGTTTCTCTTCTTCTTGAGGTTTGGTTTCTACTTCTTTCTCTTCCTCTTCCTCAATTTCTATTTCTATTTTCTGCTCTTCATTCGGGACTTCTATATTGCCCCACTCTTCTTTTTTTTCCATTATTCCCTCCGTTGTTTACGAAATCAACGATTTAACGATACTCTATTATACCATACAATTAACGATTTCCCAAATTAAATGTTGGATCTAGATCTTTTGGATCTTCCACCTTCATATTAATCTGGTCATCAAAGAGTAAAATAAGTCTTACTCCCTTATAGAAAAGCTTGGTTCCTGAATGTTTTCCATAGCATACATGATCACCCACAGCACACCATGCTCCACCGGGAAACTTGTCCTTGTCCATATAGGCCAGATCTCCCAGAGCCAGTACCTTGCCTACCGTAGTCAGATAAGATATATCATCCTTGATCGAATCAGGAATATAGATACCTCCCTTGGTTTGACTCTTTACGGATATGGGACGTACCAGAATATGAAATCCCGGCAGTTCCGGTAATACTTCTGGATCTTCTACTTCTTCAGGATCGCTGATCCATGAATCGTTTTTTATGGCTTTACCCATTTCTACCTGTTGCATTTTACTCCTCTTCTTCTGAATACATTCGTTTTTTAATAATATCAGTTAAGTTGCTTCTGGCCCATTCAAGACTCTGAATGGAACCTACGATCTGTCTATAGTGAGCATAGTCTTCAGCAGACCCACTTCCAAGTGTAACCCTGAGTTTCTGAATCTCTTCATTGAACTCCTGAATTACCTCATCCCAGACTTCCATTGGTTAAGTTTTCTTACCTTTTACAGGTGCAGGAAATTTAAACTTATCATAACCCCATTCATTGAGATCAGCCGTTGTTTCCCAAGTTCCAATACAGTCACTTTTAAAGGGATCTCCATAAGTTACTGGTTTTTCAGATTTTGTTTGATTATAGGTAATATAACCTTTACCCTTCGTCATCGGTTTTATTTTTATTGTCATTCCCAATCTCCTTCTTTGATTGTTCAATTGCAAGTTTTACCAAGGCTTCAAGACCTTTCATATCCAGATCTTTCTTGTCCCTGCTATTCTGTTCGATCAGGTCTTTCAGAATTCTTTCCCTGACTCTCTTGTCTTCCGCACTTATCTTTGAATCTTCCATACCAAGCTTGGCCAGAATATCCAGAGCTTTTAATTCCTTCTTGGAATCCCGATCAAGTTCTGCCTTCTCTCTCTTGAAGTTATCTGTGGCACCTGTCTTGAGCATATCTATGATCTGTTCATTCTCATCAAGTTCAAGCTTCTTGTTCTTGAGTTCCATTTCAGCAGCCTGAACTATTGTATCTGACTGTAGCTTCTGTTTCTCCAGTTCTACCTTGGCCTGTTCCAGAGCTACCAGTTGCTGTTCAGGAGACTGTGCCATTCCCATAGCTTGATTGGCATTCATTACCTGTTGTGCGGCCTGGGCCATTGCAGCTTCCACCACCACAGGATTCTGGGCCTGTTCAGGAGGAGACTGTGACAGAATTTCTTCCGTTACTCCTGTCATCTGTTCCTGATACTTCATGACAGAATGTTCCTGAATGTTTGCTTCCAGAACCGGACGTATCCTTTCCATGATGGGATTGGCTCCATTCATGGGATCTTGAAGATAGGCCATCTTTATCTGAATATGGGCATCATGGTTCTGGCCCGGAAAGGCTGCTATGGGTATTCCCTTTGTAGCAGCCATTATATCAGAAACCGGGTCCATAGGCTTCGGTTCTATCTTGGGAGGAAGTATCTCTTCCATGTTAGGCATGTTGGCGGCATTGAGTATTGTTCTATTCAATGCTTCCAGATTAAACATGCCAGGAGGTGACTGTTGCGCCATCTGAAGGGCCATGTTGGCCAGCATCATACGATGGGCATTGCTTGGTATATTAGGATCAGATACAGGAACTATATCAACCCTGCCATCAAAATCATTCTTGAATATGCTTCTGTCCTCAAACGGGACATCATAGGGATATTCATCAGGAAGATAATCATAATCTATCTTGGCAAGTATCCTGAATTCATCCCTTTGGGATTTGTGAAGACGCTTGTGTATGGCTGTAAAGAACTTGCTACTGGCTTCCAGAAGGGCCATAGTAGTTCCAACGGGTCCATAGGAGGCAGCATCAGATATAACCTGCTCTGTGCTATCCGCAAACTTCTGACCAGCAGTAGCTACGAACTGGAGCATCTGAAACAGAGTAGAGGAAGGCTCCTTATAGGGGAGAGGAATAATAGCCTTTGCAAGATCCATTCCAGTTGCTTCAACCTCCTTGAACTCACCGGGGGAAATAGGATCGTTGTCACCAACAATTCTAATTCCCTTGGCCTTAAAACCTCCTGGCAGATTGGCAAACTGACCTGCATCGATCAGGGATCTCATTGCAGCAGTTGCACTCATGGTAAGATTGCCAAGGAAGTGTATCAGGCCCAATCCATAGAAACCAAAACCCGGAACAAATCTGTAGTGTACAAAGTGACTACGTTTTTCCATATTTGAATCATCAGGTTCATAGTTCCTACGAATACTCATTACCTGTCGGCTTTGTTCTTCAACAGTTACAATATAGGGGAGTGACTGTTCCTTATCTTCAATATCAAGATAGCAGTGTTGTTCAAGTAGTACATATTGAGGATCTTTATCAGAAGACGGGGTTAAACCAAGTATGGTATCCATCTTCTGTGTAAAAGCTGTTACACTGGATTGATTTGGTTTTGGTAAGTCCAGATCCTTATATACACCAGCCAGAACATCTCTTTGAAGTTCTACCGGACTTCTGTAAATTACATGCGTATACCTGTCGGCATTCCTGAGATCAGTTGCATAATAGGAGACATAAAACTGGTCTATGGGAATAAATTCAGAGATGGGACGTTTCAAGGTAGAACTATAATATATCTTTTTGAATGCCGATCCTATCAGGGGAAGATGGAACAGCATCCGTTCAAACTCATCAAAGTACTCAGGCATCTGCTCAGTAAGCTGATAGTTCATGAAATTCTGAACACGATTAGCCTGTGTCTCCTTCTCAGGAGTTATCTTGCCAAGTATGTTTGCCTTTACCGGACCAGAGCTTGGGAAGAGTTCTCCTGAAGCCTTGGACTGAAACTTGACTGCCGATTCGATAAGCAAGGGATGCACTGCCGTACATGCTCCTTCAAAAGGTTCTGACCCCGGCTCAAGCTTGAGTCCCAGCAGATCAAAGCCTCTTTCAAACATGGACTCCCATTCTCCTCTGGAATCCTTGTCTGCCTGATAATTGTCTATAACATCTGTGGCTATCTCAAACAGGGAATCTTCCTCCAGAGTATCACACAGATCTCCATACCATTCGGCAATGGATTCTGAAGGTTTCATTACCGCTTCCTCACCAGCAAAGTCTACTATAACTCCACCGTCATCAGCTACTTCAAAGGTAGCATCAATATCGGTTTCAGGAGCTATAGGAACTACATTGGGAGGAGCTTCCTGTGGTATTACCTCATATGGGTTTTGTTCTACTGCCATTATTTATCCTATGCCTAACATCTCAAGAGCCTCTTCTTCACTAAATCCAGCAACAACAAGATTATCAATCTGTGGTTGAAGAGCCTCTTGTCCTGAAACTGTGGTTGGACGTTCAGCTAATAATTTTGCCACTCCTTCTAAAGGATCTTTTACCGCTTCGTCAGCTACCTTGGGTTGTGGAGATCTATACCTACGCTTTGGTTTCTCAATTATATTACCTTCATCGTAATCACCAGTATCCCAATCAGGAATTTCTGAAAGAGTACCATCTGCATGAAGATTCATTTTTGTACCTTCTACCATAACTGATCCTAATATAGGTGAATCTTCTAATAATCCTGCCAGACCACCCAGCATTTTAATTGCAACAGAACTTAACCCCAAGGTAGGAAGACTCTGGCTCCATTCATGAAAACCCTTCCCTCTTGCAAAATCAAGCCCTGCTATAGCTTCCTTTCCTAAAATTGCTTCAAGAGTTGTTCTCATAGCATCTCTACCTGGTCTAGAAGAGGTTCCCCGTAACTGATCCCAGAATCCAGGACCTTCGCTAAATAGTCCTTTTCCTGCTGCTAGGGCTTCATTATGCGCTCTTGCTATTCTTGCACGATCTCCCATTATAGCATCACTTTCAGGATCAAAAACTTCTTCCCAGGATTCAGTAACTGCGGGTAACACATGTGTATCTGGGTGATAACCTGGCATACCTATGGAAGATTCTGCAAGTGCCATTTCTGCTGGTGTAATCTGGTCTGCTTCAGGATAGTCTTCTTCTACACCTACATGTACATAAGGATCAGCCCAACTCAACTCTATCTCAGCCATGCCCGCTTCATCAAATTGGTCATCAGTAGGATAATCACCCCATTGATAACTAGGTATGCCCAGTGGTCCTTTTTGACCAGTACCACCCATAGCCTTCAGAGCAGAAGCTTCATCTGGCCTGATCCATGCCAGACTGTGAGGCTGTCCGTTTATATTAATGGATTTCTTGAGATTGGATAAACCTCCGGGCATTGTTTGTCCTCCATGTTTTAATCCGCTTGTTGTATCTATAGCCATATCGTCTATAAAAGATGTTGTAACTCCACTAGGACTAGTTTCTTCAGAATATCCTTCTAAACTAGATAATGAATGATCTTCTCCAGTATTTTGTTGTGATGGTCCTTGACCTTCTGGATAAATATATTTTCCTGTTTTAGGATTAAATTTCCACTGATCCTTATAAGGATTAACTGTAAAAGATATTGGACGGCCCTCTCTTCCTTTATAATCTTGATATGCTTTTCCCGCAGTTTCTAGAAACCATTTTAGATCTCCCCGGTTTAAAGCTCCTTGAAGTCCTTCAGGATCTCCCATATGCCAATTATATCGATCATATATCTCTCTTTCTCCTGCCAGATTAGCAGGACCATAATAAAATTGTCCCATAGTATTTTGAAGATTAAAAAGAGGATCACCGGGAAAGAAATCATAAATACCCCGATAGCCCCTTTGAGAATAATCAGGAGTATCCCAAGTTACCTGTCCTTCTGGATCAAATAAAATATTTCCTTCTTCATCCTTGACAGGACCAGGAATAGTTGGATTATTTCTAAAAAAGCCTGTAGGTTCTCCCTCTTTATCTATAATTTCCCATTTACCACCCTTTGGTGATGCTTGATTACGTTCTATAGCTTTGTTTAATTCGTTTATTTCAGATTCAGTTAAAGTTTCTTTTACTTCTTTATCAGTCATAGGTTTATCTTGAAATTGCTCAAGATAAAATTTGGCAGTTGAAGGAAGACCTCGATAAGCTCTTTTAAGTCCTCTTCCTATTGTACTTCCACCACCTTGTCGATAGACAATAGAAGACAAACCAGATCCATTCAGTCTCCGGTTAACCTCGTCATATGCTCTTTTGAAAATTTCAGCCATGTTATTCCTCTTTTAATCCCTGTACTATTATACCATACAATTGTCCATTTCCCAAATTAAAATGTCCAGTAGGTACTTTTAATTTCCCTTGGCTCATCTTCAAGTTCAGGATCGTCAGGATGTGTAAGGTGCCAGGACTCCTTCAGGTAGTGTACCGCCATTGTCAAGGCATCCACCTGATCATCATGTGCAGCATTGGGAAACCTTATCAATTCCTCTATCAGGTCATCGGCCCACTTTTTATATTTAGGTATCCACAGCCTTCCTGACTCCATGATGGGAGAAGCCGCATAAACTCTGGAGATCTTGTCACGGTCAGGGAGATATTCCATGACAGGAAGCCCTGCCCTTCGCATGTCCTGTATCAGGGATTGTCCACTGGCTTTCTTCTCTACCATGCAGACATCAGGCTTATGCTCGTTATACAGTTTCTGGGCAAGTTTCCTTAATTCAGGGTATTCAAAGCGTCCTCTGATGTTTCCCAGAAGGATTAGTTGCGGAGCATAGCTTTCCATACCCTTCTCATCATGATCGTAAAGGTAGAATATACCCCATGTCTGGATAACACTGAAATCCGCCGTGGTTCTGGTCGAGAATGCGGTATCAAAGGTCTGTATTACAAAATCACAAGAGGGAGGTTCGGGATCTTCCCAGTTTTGCAGCCATTTCTTCTTGATCAGTCCACCCTCTTCCGGTGTGGGGTCTTGCATGTACAGGGAATTCCAGTATCTGCTGCCGTTACTGGCCTTTATCTCGTTTTCATCCATTCTAAGGACATCATCAGTCTTCCATTCGGGGAAATAGCTGCTGCCTTCTGGAAGATCCAGCAATTCTGCCGATTCCTCGTCCAGCCATGCAGGAATTTTTATGACTTCCCAGGGAATTGTCTCGTATTCAGACATATTCTCCTGCTGCTTCAGGAGCCAGCCGCACAAATCGTCATAATGGAACCTTGTATTGATAATCAGGATGGAACCATTAGGCATTATCCTTGTTCTGAGTCCTGCTGGATACCATTCCTTGATGTATCTTCGTCCTGCATCGGAGAAGGCATCCTCTTCAGACATCACATCATCCAGTATGGCCATGTGTGCACCTCTTCCTGCTATTTGTGAGCGTACTCCAGCAGCATAGTAAGTGCCGCCCTGGTTTGTTTTCCACTTTCCTGCCGCCCTGACATCACTTCTTAGCTGGACACCTGTGAATATCTTCTGGAATTCTTCTGTATTGACTATATCCCTTACTGATCTGCCAAAGTCTGAGGAAAGCTGGTCGCTGTGGGAGACAGTCAGTATCTCATGATCAGGATTTCTGCCTATATACCAGGCAGGAAAGAGTTTAGAACAGATTACGGACTTGCTGGAACGGGGCGGAAGAAAGACCATCAGTCTTTTTACTTTCCCTTCTTCCATATCCTTGAGCTTGTCAGAGATAATCTTGATATGACTTCCCATTTTAAAGCCCGGAACAAGGGAAGGGGCCACCAGCCTGACAAATGTCAGGAAGTCTGTCCTTGATTGTTGATCAATTCTGTAAGAAAGGAGTCCTTTAAGTGTTATGAAAGACTCCAGATAATTTTCCTGTATATTTACCATATATATATTATACACTATAGATCTTAAAATTACAAGAATTATTTTTATTATATATATATTATATATATTATATATATTATATCTAGATATGCGACCAGGATGATGGTTATGACGATTTTCCCTTTTAATTTTTAGATTTTGTCTGAGGTCCATATATATATATCACATGCGAGAGCATTTTTTTGTGGGGGGCGGTCGTTCGATTGCTAACTACTTGGGAATCAATCATTAATAGTTACCTTTACTTGGCCTATACTGTCGAGATTTCCCGGATTCCGGTCATTACTTGATCATTACTTAGTCATTACTTGGGGATTGCTTGGGGAATTGTTTCACACATAGGCGGGTAATGTGTGCAAGGGAAGGGGTAAAGAATAGGTCCTGGATACATTCTGACTTATTCCATATACATTCTTGGTAGACATTCATATGAATGGATCTTGCCTTTCCTATGCATGCCCTACCTCAATCCGACTTATTCCATATACATTCTTGGTAGACATTCATATGAATGGATCTTGCCTTTCCTATGCATGCCATAGCCTACTTCAATTATTGCACGGGTATTGACGCCCAAGCCTAGATATGACCATATGCTCCTACAACGCCAGCAAAGCAGTACACTGGTTATACATTGTTAATATAAATACAACGTCACATGGCGGCAAACCTAGCTGTCAATGATGATAGCCGGGTATTTGCCGTTCTAATTTTTACTTTGAGGATATTATGAGTAAAAAAACTGAACTGAAGAATACCATCACCTTACCCGTAAATGTAGATTGCCAACCATTCCAAGATGAATTGGTAAAACTTTCTACAAAGGTAAAGGCCCAGGAAACAAGCATTGAGAAAAGCTTTAATAAAGTAGGCAATCTTACCATTTTGATGATTGTTGAATATTCTTGCTATATGATCACCTTGTTTCCGAAAAACCCGCCTAACCAGAAAGAAAAGAAAGCAGTCAATACTATCCTGCTTTCCAAAGACAAACTTTCCAAGGCAACTTGGGAACGTATTAGCAGGTTAGGCAACCAAGATAAAATACGGGCTTTAACCTTAAAGATTAAGAAAGATAAAGGTGAAGCTTTTGCGTCTAGTGACGTTCACGCCGCAATGGTTCAGGAATTCGGTAATGCCGTGAAAGATAAAAACGGCAAACCCAAATTGGACAAGGAAGGCAATCCGGTTCCTAAGGAAGAATTGCCTTTGAATAATCTAATTAAGGAATTCCAGAAAGAACGCAAGGAACCAATGACCGATGCGGAAATTAAGAAGGCCATCACAAATACTGATTTAACCTTCCAAATTTTTAACAAGGTTAGTATCCAGACTGCGTTACTATCATTTTCTCAACTACAGGAAATTGAAGCAATAATGGAGAAAATGGAATTCACGCAAGAAGAGACGCATCTTGTAGTGCCGGCCGGGTATCGTAAAGACTGGGCGGACAGCGTGAACAAACACACTGTAAATATTGCAGCTTATGTGAACAACAATAACAAATAAAACCTGAAATTTAGGACCGATAGATCAAAATCGGTCCTATTTTTTTTGCCTAAAATGAACCCTGGAAATTACCCCTAAGTCATTGACACAATTACAGTTTTTCAGATAGGTTTTGCAAGCTTTTTAAAAAAGCGAATACCCATTCATATGAATGGATGTTGAACAAGAAAAGTAAGGAAAGAACAAGGCGAATGAAAACCAAACCTACCTCCCAAGCATGGCAAGATCTTGTCGAACAACGACAGGCCCAAGCCATGAAAAACCAGGAACTAACGGCCAATAGTAACCGTGCC
>Ga0208315_1001433_pt1 | contig 12193 bp, 7 predicted proteins | sample MalvireepMed_215_FD_184239 | JGI IMG/M metagenome (GOLD analysis project Ga0208315, IMG submission 184239) | Marine viral communities from the Global Malaspina Expedition - Malaspina viral metaG DeepMed_215 (SPAdes) (version 2) | ecosystem: Environmental > Aquatic > Marine > Oceanic | place... | reverse complement strand
TTTGCCAAGTCGATGCTAATTAGGTTAAATTTTGACATGTATGGATTCCTTATTGGTAAAAGTAATTGTCCAATTTCTTTATACCGTACTCACCCTATTTGGGGGAGGAGTCCATACATCTCCTACACGCATCTCCCACCAACAACACCGTTCGGCTTAAAGCTTACAGCTCAAACCTCTGCTTTATCTTTTCGATAATCTCAACATTCGCAGCTGGGAAGCTGTAATCATCAAGCTCGCTCAGTGCAACCCACTTACCTTGTTGGCCTTCTGCACCATGGGCAGTGCCTGTGAAATCATCAACAATGTGCACATCTAAGCGCACGCATTTATCGCCGTAGTCATGCTCGATAACCATTAGCTCTTCGCTGCCGTTTACGGTTAGGTTTACTTCTTCTAACAGCTCACGCTGAAGTGCTGCAAACACACTTTCGCCCTGCTCTACTTTACCGCCAGGGAATTCCCACAAGCCGCCTTGGTGTTTATCGTCTGGGCGCTTACAAATAAATAACTGCTGATCTTTATAAATAACGCCAACAGCAACATGCACTACTTTTTTTGTCATTTGTTATTCCTCAATCATAAAAAAAGCGACGCAAGCGTCGCTTTTTATCAGCGTATTTTGGTTACTTTAATTTACCGCAACACTGTTTAAATTTATTACCTGAACCACATGGACAAGGCTCGTTACGGCCAACTTTTGGCTCTGCACGGTGAGTTACTGTAGCACCTTCTGGTGTTTCGCCACCGATGTGCTCAGCTTCTTCGTGTTGGTATTCACGTGGTGCATTTTCGCTACGACGATGTTGCTCTTCAACTTTCTCAACATCTTCTTCTGCGCGAACTTGCACTTTACTTAAAATACCAACAACGTCGATTTTTAAGTTCTCAAGCATTTCAGAGAATAGCTCGAACGACTCACGCTTGTACTCTTGCTTTGGATTCTTCTGTGCGTAACCACGTAAGTGGATACCTTGACGAAGGTGGTCCATCGCTGCCAAGTGATCTTTCCAGTGTTGGTCTAGGCTTTGTAGCATAATCGCTTTTTCGAATTGACGAAGTACAGACTCACCTACCATCTCTTCTTTTTGCTTGTATGCTTGCTCAACCGCTTCTTCGATACGCTCACGAAGTTTTTCTTCGTATAGTTTGCTATCGTCAGCTAACCATTGTGAAATTGGCAGCTCAATTAAGAAGTCTAGTTTTAAGCGCTCTTCAAGACCTGGAATATCCCACATTTCAGCTAAGCTTTGCGGTGCAATATATTGGTCAATCGTACTGTTAAGAACGTCGCTACGAATTGCAGTGATAGTTTCTGAAATATCGCCTTCTTCAAGTAGCTCGTTACGCTGTGAGTAAACAACACGACGTTGGTCGTTTGCTACATCATCGTACTCAAGTAGTTGCTTACGAACGTCGAAGTTGCGTGCTTCAACTTTACGTTGTGCATTTTCGATTGCGCGGTTAACCCAAGGGTGCTCAATCGCTTCGCCACGTTGCATACCAAGTTTACGCATCATGTTAGTCATGCGCTCACCAGCGAAGATACGCATTAGCGCGTCGTCCATTGATAAATAGAAACGGCTTGAACCCGCATCACCTTGACGACCTGAACGACCACGTAACTGGTTATCGATACGACGAGACTCGTGACGCTCAGTACCAATGATGTGTAGACCACCCGCTTCGATTACTGCATCGTGACGTTTTTGCCACTCATCTTTAATCGCTTTGATTTGTTCATCAGTCGGGTTTTCTAGCTTTTCAACTTCGCTGTGCCAGTTACCACCTAACACGATATCGGTACCACGACCGGCCATGTTAGTTGCAATGGTTACTGTGCCAGGTAAACCTGCATCAGCTACAATGTCTGCTTCTTGCGCGTGGAACTTAGCATTAAGTACGTTGTGCTTAATTTTTTCTTTACGTAAGAACTGCGATAAGTACTCAGAACTTTCGATAGAAATCGTACCCACAAGTACCGGTTGACCACGTTCTTGACAATCTTTGATATCAGCAAGAATTGCTTCGTACTTCTCTTCTTGTGTTAAGTACACAAGGTCAGCACGATCGTCACGGATCATCGGTTTGTTAGTTGGCATTACTACTGTGTCTAGACCATAGATAGACTGGAACTCAAACGCTTCGGTGTCTGCTGTACCTGTCATACCCGCTAATGTGTCGTATAAACGGAAGTAATTTTGGAATGTGATTGATGCCAATGTTTGGTTTTCGTTTTGAATGCGCACACCTTCTTTTGCTTCAACAGCTTGGTGTAAACCTTCTGACCAACGACGACCTTCCATTGTACGGCCTGTATGCTCATCAACGATGATAACTTCGTTTTCTTTAACAACGTAATCAACGTCTTTTTGATACAGCTTGTGAGCTCGTAGCGCCGCATACACATGACTTAATAATGTGATGCTAGAAGCTGAGTAAAGTGAATCACCTTCTTCGATTAAGCCACGCTCAATTAATAGTTCTTCAACTTTAATTTGGCCACGTTCAGTTAAGTGAACTTGCTTAGATTTTTCGTCGATAGTGAAGTCGCCGTCACCTTCAACGCCTTCTTCATCTTCTTTTTCTTGTAGCTCAAGTTCTGGCACAATTTTGTTGATTTCGATGTAAAGCTCAGAGCTGTCTTCTGCAGGGCCTGAGATAATAAGCGGCGTACGCGCTTCATCGATTAGGATTGAATCCACCTCATCCACTACTGCGTAGTAAAGTGGGCGTTGCACACGTTCTTCAATGCTAAATGCCATGTTATCGCGAAGATAATCAAAGCCAAATTCGTTATTCGTACCGTAAGTAATGTCGGCAGCATAAGCGATTTTCTTTTGCTGTGGCATCATGCCAGGTACGTTGCAGCCTACTGTTAGGCCTAAGAATTCAAATAATGGACGGTTAGTTTCGGCGTCACGTTTTGCAAGGTAGTCATTCACTGTAATTACGTGAACACCTTTACCTGTTAAACCACGAAGGTATGCAGGTAATGTTGCAGTAAGTGTTTTACCTTCACCGGTACGCATCTCTGCGATACGACCTTGATGTAACACCATACCACCTAGTAGCTGTACGTCGAAGTGACGCATGCCATTTACACGCTTAGATGCTTCACGTACCACAGCAAATGCTTCTGGTAAGATATCATCTAGGCTTTGTCCGTTATCGTAACGCTCTCTAAATTCAGCTGTTTTTGCTTTTAAATCTTCATCAGAAAGCGCTTCTAATTGCTTTTCAAGCGCATTAATTAGAGCGACCGTCTTTCTTAGGTTTTTAATAGTGCGGTCATTGCGACTACCAAAAATCTTGGTAAATAAATTAGATATCATGATAAAACCGTTACAATATATTCTTTGTTAGCTAGTCATTAGCTAACCCACTTTCTTCAATTGATAATTAATATGCGCTTATGCTCATGATGTAGGGCATATTAATTAACAATTTATCAGTACGCTGTTCAAAACACCGCTTATTTCGTGCGCTATCATACCAGAGTCTGCGCAACATCAAACCTTCTGTGTGTGAAGATATGGAATTTCGGCAAGAAAATTTAAAAATCAGCCATAATCTTTGATCTAACCCCATAAAAAAGGTGAAAACAAGACCACTGAGTAGATATGGCGACAATTGAAATAAAATCAAGATCAGGGATGAAAAAAGGAGCTCAATTGTAGGCGCGATTTTATATCGCGCATAAACCGTAGGCGTCACGCTTGCTTGGCGCGCCTATCATACAACGCTAATCATGCACATCAACACATAACCAACAGGCAATACTGGACAACTCAAAACTGACGGCTGAAAGCTGATGGCTTTAATTATTTTTTCCGCCCGTGTTGGGCTAAGCGCTCTAATTTTTCTTTTAACGATGGAGGGGCGTCAGCAGCGATAGCTGTTAAATAGTCCGCCGTTTGTTCACTCATATGGCGCTTTGCTTGCGGTTTTTTTTCAGCTTCTTTTGATGTAGATAAGCGCTGAGTAGCTTGCGGGTTGGCGGTAATTTTAATTTGTCCAAGCTCTACCATGCCAGCGGCACGAAAATGCGAGAGCATATCCATTCTTAAATAATTTAAACGCAGTGCAATCGGTGCAGAAACCGCTTCAATCATCAAAGTACCATCACGGTAATTACTTACCCGGCATTTTTTGGAAAGCGTTTCACCTAAAAACTCGTCTAAAATCGTTTGTTGACTCGACAGGCCTTGGGTTTTACCAGCATAAGACGCTAAACGACCACTCAAGCCCGCCATAATATCGCCAAGAGCCTTTGGCGCATATCTATCTTTTGCCATTAAATCTTCTACCTAAAGGGGTTAATCACCACATAAGGAATATACCACCTACGTAAATATGAAGCTATCAGGTTTAAGGCACAAGGTGCGAGATGCGATTTTGTTAATGTATGTCGTCATTTATGGCGACAAGATATTACGTACGTTTTATCAATGACGCGCAAAAGCACGACCTACAAGAAAGCGCGAAATAAATTTCACTCCTACATCAAAGACATCTAATCGCACAAAGAGGATAAAAGGCGCAGCGCTTGAGAGAAAACAAAAAACATAATTATCACTTCCTCATTCTCTTCTCATTCACTTCTCTTTGTGTAAAAAAATTTGAACCACAGAGTACACAGAGGCGCTTCGCGCTACATAGAGAAACCAAATATTTATAAAGAGATTATAGTCTCTTCCTCTGTGTCCTCTGTGGTTAGAAAAAGATCTTTAGCTCACAAAGAGGGTAAGAGGCGCTGCGCTTTAGAGGAAGTAAAATAATGATCTTGTGGTTCCCTCATTTTCTTCTCATTATTTTCTCTTTGTGTAAAAACAATATTTGAACCACAGAGTACACAGAGGCGCTTCGCGCTACATAGAGAAAATAAATATCACAAAGAGGATAAAAACCGCTTCGCTTTGAAGTAAAAATTAAGTAAGTTCTTGGTTTACCTCTTTCTCTTCTCATTCTTTTCTCTTTGTGCACATCGTATAAAAACATGTTTAACCACAGATCTCATTGTAAAAATATTTTCGGCACTAAAGCACCTCCTACCTGCATCACCCATTCCGCTGAAAGCTTCTTGAACTCTTTAATCGTTTAAAAATAATTCTTTGCGTTTGCTAGCTCGCAATATTATTTTTCCTTTGGGGTTTCTGGTACTCTTTTCCTTTATTTTTTAACTTATTCACACAATGACACAACACTCTCTTACTTTAATCGTATTAGCCGGTGGGCTTGGTAGTCGTTTTGGCGGGAACAAACAAATAGCAGAGGTCCCAGGGTTGGGCTGCACCATAATGGAATTAAGCATTCGTGATGCAATAAAAGCGGGTGTAAGCCAAGCTGTTATCATCATAAATAAAAAAATCCGCGCCGAACTTGAAGCAACCATACTGCCTCGCTTACCTAAATCACTTGAGGTTGTGCTTGTTGAACAAGAAATTAGTATGGTACCTGAGCAGTACAGCCATTTAGCGAAAGAACGTATCAAGCCTTGGGGAACTGGGCATGCTCTGTTATGTGCAAAGCCCTATGTAAAGAACCCCGCTATTGTCATCACCGCTGATGATTATTATGGGGCATCCTCTTTTGAAATAATGGCCAAACACTTTAAAAATAATAACGATTGGGCCATGGTTGGTTTTCCAATCAAAAACACACTTTCTGAACAAGGGGGTGTAAATCGTGGTGTTTGTGAAGTGAATGAACAGCAACAACTTACTAATGTGATTGAGTATTTAAATATAAAACTTGAAGATAAGACCTTGTATGGTGACAACCCTCAGGGTAAGCGCGAAGTAATTTCGCACGAAGCTCTAGGCTCTATGAGTTTTTGGGGAGTAACGCCAAACATATTCAACGAGTTAGAAATAGGCTTTGCGCAATTCCTAGAACATAATGACAACGGTGTCACAAAAGAGTATTATTTACCGGATCAAATCCAAACTGCTGTTAAAAACAACCAACAATCTGTCATGGTCTATCAAGCGCAATCAGCCTGGTATGGCGTCACTTACAGAGAAGAGCTAGAAAAGGTTTCGAAAAAGCTTTATGAATTACATCATGGACGAACAACCAGCAACCACAGCTGTTCAAACGCATTTTAAAAGTGAACTTTCTATGAAGTCTAACCCTGTTGCAGAACACTTATCAGAGTGTTTTGGCCTAAATAAAGTGGATATTAGCCTAAAACCGATTGGCAATGGCCATATAAATACCACCATGCTATTAAAAGCAGATGATCAAGCACTTGTGGTTCAAAAGTTAAATACAACCGTTTTTCCGAATCCTGAACAACTTGTTGAAAACGCTCGCTTAATTGAACAGCATTTAACTGAAAAGCACGACAATGGTGAATATAACCTCGACATTATTCGTCATGTGCCCACCATTCAAAATGACTTTTTAGTTGAGTGTGATCAAGGCGTTTGGCGCGCACTCGAATTTATTGGCGGCAGCTACAGTGAAGATGTGGTAGCAACCATATCGCAAGCACAAACTGCAGCCAATGCATTTGGACAATTTGCTTTAGCCTTACAAGATTTTCAGGCTGATCAGTTGCATCATGTTATCCCTGATTTTCATAATTTAGCAATGCGTTTTGACGCGTTCAAAAACGTGTTAGCAAAAGATCCAGCAAGCAGAGTAGCGCTATGCCAAGACGATATTGACTTTTGTTTAGCACAACAAGGTTTAGTAACTGAACTTAAAGAACTTGAGGGTAAGATCCCACTTAGACCTTGCCATAATGATACTAAAATCAATAATATGCTGTTTTGTACACAATCTGACGATGCTAAAGCAGTGATTGACCTAGATACCTGTATGCCGGGTTATTGGTTATTTGATTTTGGCGATATGGTGCGTACCTTCTGCTCACCAGAGCAAGAAGATTCTACTAATTTGAGCAATGTTCGTGTTCGTGAAGAGATATTTGCAGCGATTGTAAAAGGTTATGTTGAGCCTTTAAAAGATGTGATCACCGATACTGAAAAAGAAAGCTTTTGGTTAGGCACAAAAGTAATGACCTTTATGATCGGCCTGCGCTTTTTAACAGACTTTATTGATGGCGATAATTACTTTGCTACCAAGCATGCAAACCATAACCTAGAGCGTGCCCGTAATCAGTTTGCTCTTTACCGTGATATTCTTGAAAAAGAACATACTTTAAAAGCGATTTTAGAGATAAATAAAGGTTAGAGTTGCTAGTTATCGTAGGCGCGATTTTACATCGCGCAATATAAACCGTAGGCGTCACGCTTGCTTGGCGCGTCATACATTAAACTCCCAAGCAACAAAACATTTTGAACCACAGAGAAACCAATATTTACAAAGAGATTTAGTCTCTTCCACTGTGTTCTCTGTGTCCTCTGTGGTTAGAAAAAGATATTTAACTCACAAAGAGGATAAGAGACGCTGCGCTTTAGAGGAAAACAAAAAACATAATTATCACTTCCTCATTCTCTTCTCATTCACTTCTCTTTGTGTAAAACAATATTTGAACCACAGAGAAACCAAATAATTACAAAGAGATTATATTCACTGATGCTCTTAACGCGCGTAATGAAAACAATAGTGCCAACGGTAGGCTTTCATGGCACAGATCATCAGAGTAAGCTCAAGATGGGCTAAAGGTTCTTAAAAAGCAGACAAAAAAAAGCCGCTTAAAGCGGCTTTTTAATAGCAGGGCTATAAGCCCTATGTAATACTAACAAACTTCAATTAGCCGCCAGTTACACCTGTAGTTACATCACAAGTAAGTTGTTCAGTTTGCGATTCAGCTGTACCGTCTGCAGTAATCGTGTAAGTTTTATCTCCGATAGACTTAAGCGTATCTTTGTACTTAACAGTAACAGTATATTGTTGGCCTGAAACAAGGTTAGCTAAAGCATACTGACCAGCTTCACCTGTAGGACGTGCAACTTTCTTAGATTTACCAGACAAGCTGTATTTAACTAGTGCACCTGATGCAGGAATATTTAGGTCAGTATCGTTGCTACATTGAGCAGTTAACGAAAGTGTCTCATCTACATACTCAACAGGCGCAGAAAGCGTCACATCAACGTCACCACAAACTGGAACTTCACCTTCACTTGCAAACCAAACATTTCCAGAAGCATCACGAACAGTAACTTTTGCAGTCGCGTCAGCAGAAATACCATAATAGCTTGCAGATGAAGCACTGATTAATGTGACCTCTGAGCTATTAGCTTTGATATACCCACCAACACCAGCATCTGTAGATGTCACTGTTACATACAAACCGCCTGCTGGTGCTTGCTCATTAAGAAGCAAACGCATAGCTGAAGAACATGAAGTTTGACTACTCACTGCAGAGAAGAAAGTTAGGTGGTTAGTTTCAAAACTTGCATTATAAAAACTGCCATCTGCAATTAAATCTTTAACTTCAACTTGTTGCGTTTCAGTAGTCCAAACACCTGTGTCTTCGTTTTGAGAAACTAGCGTTAGCATGTCACCAGTTGAAACACCTTTGTCAGCAGGGATAGCCATTGAAACTGTAATTGGTTGAGAAAACTTCTTAACTTTAACGCCATTGCTGTCAACCATTTCAACGCTTGCAACACCTACAGGAGTTAAAACTGAAGTAGCACCAGCAGAATTTAAGCCTTCAGGAGTAATAGCGGCACCAGCAGTAGTACTAGTATCAGCCGCAGTTACAGAGAGAGACACTGATTCACCAGTGATTAGGTCACCATTAGCATCTTGCAATTGAGTACCTGCTGGAACTGTCACAGCAGCTGTTGCTTTACCATTTGCCACACCACCAGTGATAGGATCTGCAGAGCTACCACCTGATACTGATGCGTCAACACTTTGCTTAGCTACACCTTCAGAATCTAGCGAAGTTAGCGATAAAGCAACTTCTAAGTCACCTTCGCTAAGCTGAGTAAGATCAATTGCAAATGACTTTTGAACATACCCATCAGCCATTACTATAGCAGTTACTGATTCTGCATCAGAATCATCTGCAAGTTGAAAAGTGAAGCTACCATCTTCAGTTTCAACAGAAGTTAATACATTACCATCCAGGTCTACAAGACTAGTGCTTGCAACACCATTTTCATAAAACATAACTGTTGAAGCAACTACGTCAAAAGAAGAAGCATCAACAACGTTACCATTTACAACGGCGCCAAGCTCAGCAGGTGCTTCAGGTGGAACAACAACCTCTACAGGTGGATCTATCGGATCTGGTACGACGTCATTTTTGTCATCATCACTCGAACAGCCTGAAAGAGCAAAAACTGATGCTACAGACATGGCTAATAGCGTTTTTTTGTTAGTAAACATAGGGAGTCCTTTTATTCCTTTTAAATTAACATTTTCTAAAAATAAGGTCGTTAGTTAACCTGTTGCACCCAATTGTTGCAATTAAGTACGCAAACTGTATAAAAATTAGATTAAGGTTAAATAACAATCACACAGTTTGCAACTTCTATTTTAACACCATTAAGGCTTACTTTGTATTTAAATTAGCCCTCTGTAATAACTATAGCTAAAACTTTCAAATTCACATAGTAATTACAATGGCAAAATTGTTACCGATACTTGTTATAAACCTCTTTTAGTCTAGTAAGATTACTATACACGTATTGTGTAGAAATACGACCTTGGTTAAATAACATCCTATCTAAATTAACCGATTTTGATGGTACATAAGCTTGATTAAATACTAGGCGATTATGTGATTCTCCCACTTGGGTACTTATACCATAACGCCATGCACTAGTGCCTTTAACTTGGCCATATTTAGATACCGCCATATCTTTTCTCGGTGAAAGTGGAATACTAAAGGCGATACCTACTTTTTGTACTCGTGTATCTTCTGCGTATATTGCTAAATAACTATCACCGAACCAAAAGCGGCTTTCAACACGAGCACCTGAGTCTTCGTACCAAAAGTTGCCAGCAGTAGCATGCAGAGTAATATCTTGCTCTAGCCAATTATATTGATAAGAAATAGTCTGGTAATCTTTACTTGCGTTATAATCTTCGTACTCAAAATAACCAAAGTCTGCAGTAACCTTGTGGCGACCTTCAGGGCTTAACCAACCTGTTTCGTTGCGAATACCCATAAAATCATAGCGTTCTTTTAAGTAACCCAATTGCGTTTGATTGTAAAACCCCCAAGGCAATGCAAATGTTTGATAAAACATAGCGCGGTCAAAGTCGCTTTCTTCACGGTAATTTCTAAAAGGCGCATCTTCTTCGTAGTCATCACTATCTGCCACATGCACTTGGCCGCCTAAAATAACACCTGCACCTTTCCAGAGTGGTACATCAACATCAGCTCTTAATGCTAGAGAGTAATCTAGTACACCTAAATCGGTTGCATGGCTACCTGTAAGAGCTGGCGAAAATGTTAAGCGTGGCTTGAAATAAGGGCTATTCGACTTCGTCAAACCCACCCATGCAATACCTGCAGGCATTGCCACTGGACCTATATTCACATTTAAATCTGGGGTTGTATTATTTGCTAAAAATGCATTGTAGTTACCAATAGTGCCAATAACATGAAATTGCGCTATTTCGTATTTTTCGAGCTGTACATAAAACTGCATGTTTTCATTGTCGACATACTCGGTAATACGGCCAAGCACTAAGCCAAGAGCATCAATATCATTTTGGTTGAATATCGCGTTTTCAAGCTTAACAATTAACTGGTTTTGCTTATTGTAACCTACGAGTACATTTTCAAAACCATCATCAGTCAACGCACGCTTTAATGCATGTGCTTGAGTGTTCATTTGTATTTTACTAACAGGCAACAGAGAGGTTTGCTCAGCAACAGTGGCTGGCTTGCTGGTTTTGTTTGGCGAGTTATAAATAATCTGAGGAGCTTCATTAACCATTGATTTAGTAACAATAGCTGGCGCAGGCTCTAGTTGTTTAATTTTAGCGGCGCGAGGGCTAAATGGTAAGATAAAGTTAACCCCCCAATAAGTATCATCCTCTGCATAATCGGAGCTACTATAAAAACGGCTGGTAAATGTTAACTCACCGATATCGTATAACCATTTTTTAGGCACTGTGACTTTTGCAGCTGCATTAAATGCATCTGCGTCATGTTCTGCTTGCAGTGCAAACCAGTCAAGTGGTTGCCATTCAATACCAGCAAAAGGTCCATCCATTTGGCCTGTAGCACGATCACTTACTGCGTAACCTGCTGAAAATCTAAAATCCCATAATTCTTTTGAGGCAACTGCATAATAAGTTTCGTATTTATTTGAAGCACCACCAATGTCTTTTGCACCAACAGCAACACTAAGCCAGTTTTTAGGAATGTAAGGTAATTTATACTTTGCATTGAAAGACAAGTCACGAAGTTGGCCACGCCCCTCACTGTAAAACATGTTGTCATTCATAGAGTTGGCAGCTATCTGTCCACTTACTTCGAGGCCATCGAACAAACCCGCAGAAAAAATAAAGTTATGGCCATCCATATATTTATTGCCACGTAAATCAAGCTGGTTATTGTAACCAATATCGATCATGCCTTTTTCAAGTACACTTGCATTTGGCGTATTTATAAGGCCAGTATAGCCAGTAAAAGATTGATAGTTATTAATTTTTTCTGAAGCTAGCACAGGAGCGCAAAGGGTTGCTAACCCGCTAATGAGTAAAGTGTTCGCCTTTAGCATAACTCGAATCCATGAAGAATTATTAGAATTTTTTGTTAACGCCAATATAGCATTAATTAACTAAATTAGTTAGTTGTTCATGTTTAAAAAGTTAATACAAAAATGAAATTTAAATCATAGAGAAAACCAAATAATCAGTAAGAGATTATCAGAATAACTATTTAGAATCTGTCGCTCTCTTCCTTTGTACTCTGTGACCTCTGTGGTTAGAAAAAAAGGTCTTTAACTCACAAAGGCGTTACGCTTTAGAGAAAGTAAAAATAATCTTGTGGTTTACCTCATTCACTTCTCATTGTGCAAAAACATATTGAACCACAGAGCACACCGAGGCGCTTCGCTACATAGAGAAACCAAATATTTACTAAGAGATTTTGATCTCTTCCTCTGTGCTCTCTGTGTCCTTATATGGACTCCCCGTTTTTTGTCAACGGAGTACTTATTAAATAAAGATTAGATGCTGGCTTATATACGGACTCTATTTGGGGAGCTACCCCTGGTCACTTTAATGTATTCGCCCCTTTATGACT
>Ga0208315_1001427_pt1 | contig 12230 bp, 16 predicted proteins | sample MalvireepMed_215_FD_184239 | JGI IMG/M metagenome (GOLD analysis project Ga0208315, IMG submission 184239) | Marine viral communities from the Global Malaspina Expedition - Malaspina viral metaG DeepMed_215 (SPAdes) (version 2) | ecosystem: Environmental > Aquatic > Marine > Oceanic | place... | reverse complement strand
GTGCTGTATCATAAAACATATTGCCTAAATGAGTATTTGATGATTCAGTAGCAGTTTTTATATCATTAGTATCTGAATCTATAGTACCAAGTAAAACTTGATTTGCATTATTGGTAGTTTCAATTTCACCTAATTTAGCAACTCCGGGGTCATCAGAAGCTAATGTTACTCTCTGTACTCCAGAAGCTACCGCACCAGCTCCACCAACAAAATCAGTACCTGCTATGTTTGCGTTCACATTTAAATAATTACCATCTACAGCATTGTCAAGGCTTCCCAAGGATGCAACAGCTGGATCGTCAGAAGCTAATGTTACCCTTTGAACTCCACTTGCGACAGCACCGGCACCACCAATCATATCCGTTCCAGCGATATTAGCGTTTACATTTAAATAATTTCCATCAACTGCATTATCGAGACTACCTAAAGATGCAACGGCAGGATCATCTGATGCTAAAGTAACCCTTTGCACACCTGATGCTACAGCGCCAGCGCCTCCAACAAAATCTGTTCCTGCTATATTAGCATTAACGTTTAAATAGTTCCCATCTACAGAATTGTCAAGGTTACCTAAGGAAGTCGCCATGGTATCCAATACTGCATCAGCAGTATCTATTTTTGAATTAGTAGATGTTATTAGAGTTTCAATTCCATCTACATGACCTATAATTGTTGATTGATTAGCAGCGGTAGCAGCTCCTGATGGCAATCCACTTGATAAAGTATCAACTTGTAGATGCCCATCAGCGTCTACGAGAGGCACATAACTTGTTCCACCAGTACCTGTTTTTACGGTATGTGTCCACATCATCATTGAATCTTCAGCCTTATCGGAATGAACTTCAATGTTTACATCAGAGCCCTCTGTTTTAAGGGTCACATTATCAATGTCAACCTTAAGCGCATCCTCGCCGGTATTCAATACCTTGTTTAAAATTTCTCGTTCTAAGTATTTAAGTTTGTCTGCCATAATATTATCCTGTTACTACGTAGCAATATTTATTACCCGAAGCGCCCTGCCCCTCTACATGAACATATGTAGCACCATTAGGAATATAAAATTTGTGTGTTTTACCAGCTTCAATTCTAAGTGAATCGTTCCCATTAGCGTCACCACTTGTATTGTCGAAACCTATTGAGCAAAGCTCATCACAATAGACATACAAAACTGTATGCCCCGTTGTTACTGCAAGGTTTATCTCATCGTTAGTGCCGCTTGAACATGTTTGTCCCCTTGAGCTTTCTGTCCATGCAGATGCATATTCAGAACTTAAAGCTTCACTGGCGTTATATTTATGTAACTCTTTTGCAACTGCCATTAGTCTGCCTCCGAATATGGGACGACTTCAGACATACCAATCCAAATTACCGGCGTATCTCCGCTTCCCCATGTTGTTGTTGTTGATTCCCAGTAAGTACTTTTTCCTTCTGGATATTCATATTTTTCTGTAATAGACGCTACTGATATAGATGTTTCAGTCCAAGTAGGAGTCGTTACTGTTAATTCAGTCATGACTCATCTTTATCTTTACTTGGGTATGATGTAGGTTCAAATCCATGAAGTTTAACTATTGGTTTTTGAACTCTTCCTGTATTTGCATGTCTCTTGCCCTCTAGAACTCCTTTGTCAAACTGCCTTTCCCAATATGTAGCAGCATTTAAAGTTTGAGCATCTAATTCGTATCCTCTTTGTATAGCTTTGGCAACTATAGTATGATGAAATTCAGCAGGTATATCTGGTTCTTCAGTCATCCCGGTAGTTGTATTTGCAGTACCACTATCTGCGGCTACAAATAAATTGGGGCGTTTTACTCCAAATACAGTAACTGTCTTTACTTCAGATGGACTATTATATACTTTAGAGCCGCTATCAACTGTTCTTTTAACAATAGCAATTGCGTCACGCTCTGCCCACCATGCGAATTTTCTTTGTTCTGCCATTAAGTTATATCTCTTTGTTCTGGTCTTGATCCTAATCTTGGAATATCATATCCGTCATAATCAACGGATGTTATTTCCAGAATATCGTCTGAAAGACCATAATATCTTTGATCGGCTGCAGTACTAAATGTAAATGCACCGTTCTTAATTCTTGTTCTCCTCGCAAATTCATCTAAGGCATGATTCAGCCAAAGCCTGATCTGTGTTTCAGATATCTTAGGGTGATGCTGCCTAACCATTTCTACCATTTGTAATTGGGTCATTTCTGTCCTCTTAATCTTTGAAGCTCTCTTTGATATTCAGCTTGCAATCTTTGGTATTGTTCTCCCATCCAACTATATCTAGATTGCTCTTCTGTCATTCTAACTTGAGCTTCTTGAGCATATCCTTGTGCTTCAGATAGAGCAGAGTTGATTTCTTTAACTCTCATATCACCAATTGATGTCCATTCCTGAAGGTGAGCCTGTGCTCTTTGCATTTCAGTTGACGCAACACCTAGCGCAGCTTGAACTATTTCTACATCTTCATTTGCCAATGCTCCATAAGCATCTGTAGTAGCAGAAGGTTCATCACCGTCAACATAAGCTTTAGCTCTATCAAGGGCGGCTTTCACTTTTGTTAAAGTAGAGTTTGCTGTCAAAAACGTCTCTTCGTCACCAAAAATAGATTCAGTATCAGCTTGTTCGAATTTATCACCTGCTGTTTCTGCCTGATCTAATGCAGCTTTCAAATAAGTAAGCGCAGTTGTAATAGCAGTAGTAGTAGTAAAATATCCTTCTGCCATTAAATGCATTAATGTTCTTGAGGCTGCTCCTAAGATAACAGCATACTCAGCACTATCTGGGAAATTAGCTATATCAGTACTATTATATGATGGTGAGGGATAAGCAATTTTCATTACTTGAAATGGCTTACTACCACTTGGCGCAGGTATAACATACATGCTACTTCCTTGATAATAATATACCGGGTCTCTTACACTAGAAGCATATATACTTCCGCTATCTGCAACATATGTACTCATACCATAGGGAACTTCTGTCGCATATCTTCCATCTCTTGCAACAGATAGAATGCGTGCATTCGATACATCATATGGATTAGAAGTATCCGAAGTATCCAGTGTAGCGTTCTTAATAAGAATGTCATCTGGAAGAATATCAGTAATCTCCCTAGCTGTCGATGTAAGAAAATTAGTTACGGCACCAGTATCTGATACTGTCTGCCCTACTAAATCCTGTACTTGGTCTATGAAAGCCATTTATTTTCCTTTAACAATGGGTGGGAGATTGCTCCCCCACCCTAATTGTTGTTAACTTGCGTCTACCGTTGCTTTTGTTGAACCACTACAGTACCAGTTTGTACCATCACAAAGAATATCAATCGTATCATTAATTGCACCTGCATTTAATGTAAGAGATGATACTGTTTCATGTATGTCTCTACCGGTTTGTGTTGCGTGGTCAGTACCATAACTACCATGGTAGTATATTTTACTTGCACCACCACTTATCACATGCTCACTATCATCGCCAGATATAACTTGGCAACCAAATCCTTTAAAAGAACTTGAAATAGTAGGCAGCGTAACAGTAACTGCTCCGCCAGATAGGATAAATGACTTTCCATGGTCAGCTTTTCCAATTGTAAAACTTGCAGTTTTACTCGGAACAGCAGCGCTTGAGCCCTTAATATAAGGTCTTGCCATTATTAGCCCCCTTAATCAGTTATCTTGAATATCTTATGAGATTCAATCAGGGTTAATCCAAGTCCTTCATCGGACATGTACTGATCTTTTACGCCATCGTAGGCGTCATCTGTTTTAACGTTAGCCTGATAAACAGGTGGACGATAAACAGAATGGAACAGATTTTCATCTGATACGACTACCATATATTTATTATATGGGCCACGAAGTGCGGGTGTCGGTACCATATGAATAACTCCATGAGGAGTTTCCAGTTGACGATAATTGAAGCCCAAAGAATTTCTTTCAGATGGGCCTATATCGATATTCCATGCAGAATTACCTGCAAGACCAGAAGCACCGTCCATTTTAGACCAATAACTCATGGCACCAGAACCGCAAAATGCTATTTTAGCTCCGCTTTCAGGAACGTATTGGAAAACTTTTTCCATATCATCCACGAAATTGCCGTAGCCATAAGTAGCTTCAGATACAGTGAATACACTTTGATCATCGCCAGATGTATCACCATATTTGATAACTGCGGTTACAAGTCCCATTGTAGTACGAACTCTGTTGCTATTTGCGTCAGTTCTTCCGCCATCTGTAAAAGATTCAGCGGTAGTTCCGTCACGAGAGTCAGCTAGTCCAGTTCCAATTGGGGAACCACCAAACAAGAATGCTTTTTCCTTCTGCATCTTGTGTTCTTGTGATTTCTGTAATCTCAAACGAGCAAGCTCAGAAGATTCGCCACGAAGTGCGGCGGCTTCTAATGTCCCGGTGATTTCCAGAGGTGTTTTGAAAATCTGTGTGCTATTCCACACGACTTTCAGTTCGTCAGCCCATGCATTAGCAGCAACTGTACCTTCACCATGTGCATTACCGACAACGATAAAAACATCGTTATCTGCAACGTCAATAGCTGCGGTTCCAAGATTTTTGAATTTAATCGTGTCACCATCTGTTACAGTTGTGATTACTACATGTCCACGTAGTGTGGCTTCGGTAGTATCCCAGACTTCGCATTCGAGTCCAAGATAGCTACTGTCTGCTGTAGAGGGTAAACCAACAATTCCATCGATATCCATGTCGTCTGATTCAGTATCATCAGCGGCTTGCTCAGCAAGATTTTCATTTGCTACAAATCGTTGGTTTTCCCATGGGTTTCTATGTTCAAACATTTTGAACAAGGGGTCAGTGGGAGTACGAGTTTCTCGACTAGCGACTACCGTAGTAAACGGTGCCACATCAGTCCATAGTTCTTTTACAACTTGAGGGCTAATGTAGAAATCTCGCCGATCAGTATATAGTACTCCAGACCCAGTAAGAGTTGCAATAGCCATAATTAACTATCTCCTAACTTTACTATGAGCAAGTAAAGCAGCATTGAACATATCGGCGTCATTGGGTTCGGGGTTAGCCATACCGGTCTGCACTGCAGTCGTAGTAGGCACCTTTAATGCCTCGGCCTGTTGGTTATATTCTGCCATTTTCTGATTTACTTGTACTTGCTTGGGTGAGGGAGCATTCGTTAGATCAAATAGCTTCGCAAGAACATCTAGAGAAACATTTCTGGGGTCAGAAGCCCAGTTAATAAATCCACTAGCTTTTTGGTCAGACCAATTATAAGCACTCCTTACATGATTGTAAGCTTGTGATACCATTTGCTGTTCCTGTTGACGTGCCATCATCGATTCGGTTTCCTGCAGTCTTGAATATTCAAGATTCTTTAGGTAATCATATCGTTCATCCACGTACTTCTCTTTTTGAAGTCTAAATTTAAACGAATCACTCTCAGGATCGTTATATGCGTCGACCTCGTTGTAATTAAGCGGCTTTTCGGGAGGCGTAGGCTCCTTCAATGAATCATCTTGTGGCTGTTGAGGGATTTCATTGGACAACGATTGCTGCTGCGGTTGTTGGGCTAGAGCTGTTTTATACATATCCAGTTCTTGCGCCATCCGAGCATTATCGTTCTTGGCTCTATCTGCCTGTGATTGCCAATAAGCCATTCTTTGAGGGTCGTCTTTTCCCAATGCTTCTTCTTCTGTTTGAGCTTCAGCAACTTCACTGCCCTGTGCAGTTTGAACCTCTGGTTGTTCCACGGTTAGTGGGGCTTGGGTAATTGAAGGCTCAGGCCGTGCATCGGGTTGATCGGCAGTAAACAGAGTATTCTGTTGTTCTACCTCTGGGCTTTGAGTCTCAGCATTACTTGCGGTTTGGTTTTCCATTATTCCTCCAATGGGATTATTTCGTTGTTTGTAGCTTCTTGCTCAGCAACAACGCCTTTGACCTTCTTTAATTCATCTTCAGTTCGTGACTTATAAAGCTGAGTAGCCATATCAGCACGATTAGAAGACTCTTTCAGGTCTGACTTGAATTTTTCTACTTCTACACGCTGTCTAGCATGTACCAGCTCACGCTGGGCTGTCTGCAAGTCGCCAGACAAATCTTTTATCTGTTTTTCTTGGCTGCTAACCTGCGACATAAGTTGTTTCATTTTACTGGAACGATTTATTACACCTTCCATATCTGCAACTTCTGTCTGCTTTAATACTTCAATCTGGTCAATAAGTCCAGATTTATACAATTCCATGTAGTATTCAAAGCGAGCAAACCGGTTAGACGGTAATGTGGAACCAGATACTACCACAATATCGTATTTGCCAACCGTTACATCATTAAGCCTTCCTAAGAACTCTCCTGAGATATTATCATACATAGGCTCATTGATTGTTAATTGTTTAGGTTTATTATTAGGCTGAATAAGGCGAATAACCTTTTGGGTATTGTAAGTAGCCTGAATAAAGGCTATTACTACTTTTGCCAATTGATTTAATCCTTCTTCAATATCATCTCTTTTACTCTTAATTCTTCTCTGTCCGTATTCATCAAGAGCAATAGTACCTTTAAATGTCTGCGGCATATTTGAAGGATCGCCCTGCATAAGCGAATAAATACCTAAAATTCTTTCTATATCAGCCTTAGCATCAGCTTCATTCTTATATAATTCATTCGGCAACGGTACCGGCCCTGCCACGATAGGCTGTCCAAGCTCTGGATCGTATTCGATAACTGCTGTACCTGCCCGTCCCCATTCCTCTTCTAAGTTCTTTCTATTCATAGACCCACGTGGTATTAATAGCTTCACGTTGGTAGACGAAGAAGCATGCGCTACTATTAAAGACCTGATCTTATTAATATACTCTTGCAGCCCTTTAACCATTCTTACATCCGATAGGGGATATGGATTACGATTATGATTATTCATAAATGAAACTATTGGATAATCTTCCAATGGCAGCATATTTTCAAATAATAATGTTCCACCTATAGATACAATCTGGTAAATACGGGTAATATCTATCTGATTAGATATAATATCTCCTCTCTCAATCAATTGAGCATAGGTAAGAGGTTGCAGCATTGTAGTCGTATCAGGTAAAGCGGCAGCGGTTTCCTCTCCTTGCATCATCATCTGTTCACCGGTAACAGGATTCATCATTAAATGGAATACATTTCCAAATTCTTCTTGAATCTCTTGATACTGCTGCACTTCAAGATCGTCAGTAATAATTCTATCTGTATTCTTATTTGAAACAATAAAGGCTGGTTTTTCCGAATATTCCTGAAATTCTACTTCTGTCATGATTTTTTCATTATCCGTATTCGGATCATAGGCACGATAATGGGGAACCCTTATTTTTGTAAGCCTTTCAATAACTTCAAGCTGCCTGTCGTGCCTAGTACCCATCCGAGAAGATTCAATATCGCTTTTAGATACCATTTGATCTTCAAGGCCATATCTTACACTATCATCAGAAGGGGCAACTTTAGATTCGTTTGCTTCCTTAATAACTTCTTCCAATTCTGGATACATAGCAATAAGCTGTGATTCTGAATGGAGTTTAGAAATAATAATATTAGATGCGTCTTTCATATATGCATCTGTACTGGAGGGGTCTATATATACATTCAAGGGATCAATGGCCTTGATGAAAAGCTCCCCTTTACCATAATCTGCATTCGGATCATGATAAACCATCATGCATCCGATACCCTTAACATAATAATCATCAATTGCTTCCTTCAATTCAGTATTACCTGCGGAATTGTCCCATACCCATGACATTAGATCAGAAAAGATAGTACCGGTACGAACATCGCTATTCTCACGTCCAGTAGACTGGAAACGAGGAGCATTTGCCGTAAGGAGAGCCTTTGCCTGTTCAACGGCAGGATATATGACATTTACTACTAAAGGCTCCTGTGCTCTGCGTGTAAGCGTGTCGACCTGATCTTTTGTCCATTGCATTCCATTACGGAATTCGTTGTCTTCTATTGCTTGTCTCGCCCATTTAGAGCGAACAGAAGCATAATCTCTTAGAAGTTCTTCAGAAATCTGAACTTCTGGGTTTTTCTCAGCCATTTTCCCTTGAAGTTAAAGTTAACAATAACTGCATATTAGACGCTTCAGTTAAAGAAAAGTTTCATGATGTTAGCCAATCATGTGCTTTTTTTCTATAAGATTTTTGAGAGTGACGTGGTTTTTCTTGTTCAACGCCATGATTTGGTATATAATTACCTTTGGTAGCATAGTATAAACCGTCTAATAAGTCATCATGCTTACCTCTTGGAAACATCAATAGCTCATCTTTTAAAGCGTCCATATCTTTTTTTAAGTAAATTTTGCTCTGTGCAAACCAAGGCTGCATAGTCTCAAGCCTTGATGACTTGGAAGTCCTTGGAGTTTCTTTTATTTCCAAACCGGGAATGAATAATCCTTCTTCATCTGCCTTAACTCTTAAGTAATCTCTAAGCATTTCCTGATATCCTATAGATTCAATACGAGTTTTCACCGGTTTGTACTTTTTAAAGTAAGAAATAATATCATCTGCCAGTTTCATAGGGGTAGCTCGGTTCTGATAATAGGGAAGAATGTACTTATTGTTCTTAGAATCAACTGCCACTGCTACAATTGTAGAGTAGTCGGCATGTTTTCTTACTGACGATGCTGGATCAACGCCCATAAATACATTTACCGGTATCCAGCTTCCCGATCCTAGCTCCATATAAGCATCACCATCTATAAATTTTAGGTCTCCGTCATAATATTGCAGGTATTTCTCCTTAAACAGCTGATCCTCATCCCCAATGATCTCACATTGGTACTCACGATAGAAAGAAGACACCCTTCCTATGGAATCTAGGGATTCTTTCTCTGCTTTCAGCTTATCTGCAGGCCACATCTCAGGCCAGAGAGCAGTATTGTCATCTTGGAGAGCTTTATACCTTAACGCATTCCAATCATACATCTGCTGAAGCATTTCTACCATGCAGCGCTGGTGCTGCGGAGTTCCAATAACCGCAATCCTTCCTTTTTTAGCATCGAGCCCCGGTATCAAAGCCTGTAAAAGCCATCTTAAATTAAATTCCATGGCTTCTGAGGTCTTAGTATTGTTCATATCCTCAGGATCATCCAGCACTACCAGCGTAGGACGCTGATTTCCATGCTTTAATCCAACTACCTGCTGCCCTGTACCCCGACACATAATCATTGTATCGTCTTTTAATACAATTTCAGTCCTTGTCCACTGCCTTGCAGAGTGTTGTCCCCAATATCCGTAGACAGACCGAAGCTCCATGCTGTATTCAAGAGCATTCTTGATCGTCTGAAGTAGACGCACAGCATGGCCTTCAGTCTTTGAGGAGAGGACGATAAATTTTTGCCCCACATCAGTGAATATATGCCATAGTGGAAAGACACATGCTACAAGTGAAGACTTGGCATGCCCACGTGGGGCAATGATACTAACCTTTCGATTATCTTTATTCGCAAGAACATCTGCTATCTCACGATGGAAAGGAGGTGAGTCAATTGAAAACATCGTTGGAAAGCAGATTTTACCGAAAAGGATAATATCGTCTTTAAGTTTTTCTCTAATTTGGTCTAATTTTTCCAAATTCTACCTTTAACATATTTACCTATCTGATATTTCGTCATTACTAACGGACAATCAGGTAGATTGTCAACCATAGTAGCCCTAAAGGGAGCAGCAATAAACCCACAGTGTAGATTTCTTCCCTGCTTTCCTGCAAACGCACAGGTTCTATTATCCTTCTTTGGGCACTTGGAGAACATAATTATCAAAAAATTTACATTTCTTATGAGCAACACAGTTCTTATTGGCAAATTCTGGGTCTTCCCAATTAACAACTTCGTATGCAAACACCTTAAAAAACCCTCCGGTGCACTTTCCAGAGGTAAAATTGCAACATTTCTTCCTTGCGATATCTATATACCATCCTTTTGTATCTTTAGAAGCAGGCAGAGGGCGGAGTTTCATCATTCTCTAGACGATTTATTAGATCATCTATATACCATCTAGCCTTTTTTAAGTCATTCACTGTATTTCCCTTGTATGGACACCTTACGATGTACTTAATAATGTTACCCCTGAACCAATCCATCTGCCATGATGCAATAAAGTCTGTGACTTCAATGCCTTGAGTATAGTGTTTAGGGTGATTAACAGGGTCATCTTCACGGTAAGGTACTTTCATCTTTGGTTTTCTCCTCTGTTTTCCTAGATGCTATCAATTTCTTCTCCTCAGTTTCAATCTTATCCATGATCTGACTGGACATATCGATCTGTAACGTATCGGTAGTGACCTTTCTTGAAGGCTTCATCTCCAGCATGTCCACAAAATTCTCTGCTGCACGCAGCATATTGGACACATCCTGCTTACTTTCAGCAATATCTATTGCTTTTAATATTGTATCTAATACGAATCCCTTGCTAACCCCTCTGGATGCAAGGACTTCTTTCATTTTTTCCTCTACCATATTCTTTATCACTTTTTGTTTGAATAGTCTTTTAACAGTTGCTTCCGGTATTTTCTGGTCTGGTCTATACATATTGCCCAGCATTGACCAGTCTGGTTTCTGCCCATTCATCAATTGCTGCACATATGCAGTTACCACATTAGATGTACGCTGCCTTTTCGCTTCCCTTTCCTGCCAAGACCTAGGCTTAACCATAGAATATATGCCAGCGGCCTTATTTGGCTCATATAGGAGCTTTGAGTTCGTCTGCACCCATTGTATCCCACATGTAAGCTTTACGAGCGTCTTGGTGCGTTTATGGGCGTCTGTGTAGGTTTTACGCTCAAGGCACTGGGCTACATACCCATCATCAGTATATGCCCAGTTACCTTTAGCTGCCTCTTGCCAATAAATTGGATTTAAACGTTCTACCGGGTCTTCTCTACCATCGAATACATCGTATTCTTTCATTTCTCCACCGATCTTACGTTTAATTCTATCCATAATCCCTATATTTGAACTTTTGAACTTTCAACAGGGGATATGTATTTACTTAGTAATGTATTACTTATATATATATTACTATTGTATGTACATAAGTCTATATAAAGAAGCTTACCTAGTAATGTATTACTTATATATATATTACTTAAATACATGAATTAATCCATCATATTGAGTTTAGGGTGTATTTTACCGTTTATGTGCATTTGAATTATTGAATCTACAATCTTGCGCTCTGCCTCATATATCTCATAATCTTTATAATACGTATCGAAGGCCATCTTTATCTCTTCCTCGTCTGCTAACTTGTCTTCAAACTCCCCGGTATCAGGATTGAAAACTTCGTAGACTACTTTTTTTGGCATATATTAATGTAACACTTTAAGTTAATTCGTGTAAAGTACTAAATATTAACTACTTGAGAGCAATGAAAGTTCCAAAAAATTATTTACAATGTGCGTGGGAGAAGTTTACGTTACCTACCCCGATGCAAATCGGGGGTTGGGTTATCTATTACGTTGAAACTTTCGATTGAGTTACGCCTTTGTATGCTTTGTGGTGTTCGATTGACTTAAAACTAGCCACAAAGACTAACGCAAGAAGGTGTAGTGTTCCAACACTACATCTTCTTTTGTTTTATACCTACATACAAACACGCCTTTGTATGGTAATACTAGTTAAACCAACTAAAGGAAAATGTAATTATGACTATAACCATTAATACTTCTAAACTATCTAACGTTGCTAAGAAGACCGGTGGCTTACTTAAGGCTATAGGCCGTGTAACTGTACGCTCTGCTAAGGGCGTAGTACAAGCAGTCAAGGATGAAGTTAAATCGTAAATCCCAACTCATAACTGATGTAAGGTGTAACACTTCGGTGTTATGCCTTACTTCTTAACTACGTTAAAAACTAAGACTCCTTTATGTGATAGTATAGTATTTGGTTACTTGCAGGTGAGTACACCGGTCTCAGCATAGTAATTAAACGACAACACATGAAATCACATGATACTGCTATAAGCATCTTATGATGTAGGTTAAAGCAAGGGTTGTGCCAAGTATTAAACTATCTTACTACTATTATGAAGATAGATGGGATAAAAAACCCCTATAAACAATATACAGAAGAATTCTGTATGCTATCTTCAAACATTAACAAAGGAGTTAATTATGCACAAATGTAGTGAAAACGATTGTCATAATCTTTCAATAACTTACTATTTTGGTATTCATTACTGTGAATCGCATTATAGTTTAATTAAAGACTCTG
>Ga0208315_1001425_pt1 | contig 12243 bp, 7 predicted proteins | sample MalvireepMed_215_FD_184239 | JGI IMG/M metagenome (GOLD analysis project Ga0208315, IMG submission 184239) | Marine viral communities from the Global Malaspina Expedition - Malaspina viral metaG DeepMed_215 (SPAdes) (version 2) | ecosystem: Environmental > Aquatic > Marine > Oceanic | place... | reverse complement strand
CGAGGCGGTGCCCTCACTTTATTTACCAAGGAATCTGTTATGGCTAAGCAACAACAGAGATATAGAAAATCAGTAGATAAAGATGCTGCAATGTATAAAACCGAGCAAGAACGTGCTGGGCAGGGCAGAGGCAGTCAGTATGGATATCAGATGTCTCAGAGACCGGCACCATCTACAGTGCGCACTATTAGCAACGCTTCGCCAATTCCACAACATGGGCAAGGGTTGCCTCCAACAAGGCCCGATTATGCCGGTAGGCAATTTAGCGGGGTTACTGGCATTGAGGGGCTCTCTGCTGGCCAGGACATGGAATTGAGGCAGAATGGCTATACGGACATAGGTAATGTGCGATACATACTTGAGCCCAGCACAGGGCAGGTTACGCAGATGCCCCGTCCAGGATCTAGGGGCGAAGCTATTAGTCGTGATGATATGAATCGGATGAAAAGAGATTAATCATGCCTAAAGTTAATGGTAAGCATTTTTCATATTCTAAGGCGGGCCAGAAGGCCGCTAAGTCCTACGCGAAGGCTACAGGGAAGGCTGTAACTAAGCGTAAGGCTAAACCTAAGAGAAAGTCAAAATGAACAAGGTTGCGAGTACTACTGCAAAGCCTGTTACGGATTCGGAAGTGCCCAAGGATGCACTTACTGCGGATGCGTTGGTAAAGCTGATCCAGGGGTCATCTGATGAAACTAAGAGTCTTATGGCTAAAGCTCTTGGTGTATCGACGGTCACTAAGAAGCGGCGTAAGGGTAATATTGATGCGCTTCAGAATATGCGTACTTTTGGAGAAGCATATCATGGAGAGGATTTTGTTCCTGTAGCTCCAGAAGCGATTGCACTTAAAGGTGATCGTGCTGTAGAGCTGTGGCAACAGAAATGGAAAGACGGTAATCAGGTAAGTAGCACGGGTGTTGAATACGACGAAGATTTCGAGGCTTTGGCTCTAACCGCGCAGGAATAATATGACTCCGCAAACTATATTAGACATGGCTCTGCGAAGAGCTGGTCTAGCGTATAGTAACAGTACCTATCGTGAAAATGCGATAGAATATGCTAATATGACTATGGCTGAGATATTGTCTCATCCGTGGGTCTTTCGGCATAAGACTGGTACGTTTAGTACGTCTAGTAGTACAGCAGAGTATGATTTAGCGTCTGATGTAGCACATCTACGACATGTTAAAGACACTACTAATGATAATCCTGTAAAGATTGTTACAGAGAGTTATATTGACGAACTTGACATAGATAGGTCTGAGACTGGAAATGCTAGGTTTTTGTTTCATAGTGGAGTAAATGAAAGCTCGGCAGGTGCAATGCAGATCACGTTATATCCTACTCCAGACTCAACTGCAACTGTGACGTATGAATATGTTGCTCATGTGCCTGATTTCGCAGAATCGAATCTAACTACTGATTTCGATGCCTATGCACCTGTGTGGTTCCAAGCTGCGGTGCTGTATGGAGTCTCAGAACAATATCATTCTGAGAAAGGTGATCCGCAAGGAGCCGCGCAAGAAAACAATTACAAGAATAACTATGTACAAACTGGCTTAATGTATAATAGAACTACATCGTCGGATCGTAAGTTCCGTATGGGACGTAGAGATTCTATACCTGGTCAGTTTGACTTTGTTGTCCAAGAAGGATCATTACAGGTAGCTTCCTAATGGCAATACAAGCTGAAGGAATACAGTACGGTCCTTGGCAGACAATTAATTACTCTGTGCCTGCTATTGACTTACAACCAAACGTATTAGCTGCAATCGAGAATATGTTTCTCGATAATGCAGGATCGTTGAATACTAGGCGGGGTACTGCTAAGTATATCTCTGGAGCACTTAGTGGTACTCCGTCTATAGTAGGTGTAGGAAAACAAAGGTTCACTGCGTCATCTAGCGCGGTGTTTGTAATTGCTGGTGATAAGTTTTTTGAGGATGTTAGTGGAACATGGACTGATCGTACAGCGTCGATCTCGATCACGGATCATGTAGATAAGTACTGGATGACTACTAATGCTGGAGGTACCTTAGTCGGAACTAATGGTATTGGAAATAATGCTCCAATAAAGTGGACAGCAGCAGCAGGTAATATAGCCGCAGCCGGAATGGGATCTTCGAGTGTTACTTCTGCGGATTTGCCTATATTCTGGGATAATAGACTTTGGTATGTGTCTACGAACCAAGGTGAGCGATTAGCTCATTACGTGGACAGCAGCAGCAGGTAATATAGCCGCAGCCGGAATGGGATCTTCGAGTGTTACTTCTGCGGATTTGCCTATATTCTGGGATAATAGACTTTGGTATGTGTCTACGAACCAAGGTGAGCGATTGGCTCATTACTCATCGACTACTGATATTGAGTCTTTTGGTGCAAATGATTATTATATAACTGACGAAAAGATCACTGGTGCTGCGCCTGTTAAGAGTTTCTTAGGATTGCATAACGAAAATGGCATCTACGGTTTGTTCCCAACTGGTAATGCAGACATACCTTATAGTATTCAACGCCGTGCAGACAGAGGGACGATCGCTAGACGTAGTGTTATAACTGATGAATTTGGTAATCAGTTGTTTATGCGCCGTGATGGAATATATGAATGGGGTGGATCTGAGCCGCCTGTAAAGGTATCTGGGAATTTCGATGGTTCAGAGTTCTGGGATAACTTAAACAAAGATAGGTTAATTCATAGTTTTGCTCATTTGGTTACTTCCGATGACCAGATTTGGTTCTGGGTACCTTATGGGGCGAATCAGCAGTATATGAATTATGCGTTGATCTGGAACTATAAGCTCCGTCAATGGGTAGGGGTGTATACTGGAAATACACGTGTTTCAGGAGCTTATTTTGATGATCTTCCGCATCTAGGAGGTTACGATGATGGATTGCTATTTAAACATAATACTGGTACTAATGATAATACCTCAGCATTTACTGTAAAAGCAACTACCGCAGCTACTCCACCTATTAGTATTGCTACGAGAGTACGGTGGTTGTATGCTCGGCATGAGTTCAATGCTGCTGATGTGTCGTATAATACTTCGGTATTTCAGACTGGTCCTGGGATTATTACTAAGTCGGATATATTTGATGTAGGTGATCCTACGGATGCTCTAGTAACAGAGTTTATTATTGGTGTTTCTGCAATTCGATCGTCAACTACGGCTTTTGTAAATGACACAGATCTGCATGGTTATAGCCCTGTGTCGCAGATAAGATATGAGAATAGTTCCTTAGATCAGCCTATTACTGTTCGTCGTTCTATGCTGATGTACAAGCCTATTGGACCTGAAACAGTTAGAAAACTGGGAGTACACTAATGGCTATAGGAAGTTTCAGAGGACAGTTAGAAGGTGCTATATCTAAGCGTCTTACTGCTGATCCATATGAGAAACGTCAACAAGCTGCTCAGGCTGACTATCAAGCACAGGCCGAGAAGGCGCGTCAGGATCTATCAGAGCGTCTAAATAGACTTGGTGTGTTGCGAGGGAGTGGGAAAACTGCTAGTCAGTTTGGGGAGTTTGAGTCTGGGGTACTTCGAGGGCAGCAGGCTATAGGAGCACAGTTTGAGGCTCAGCGTGATGCCGGTGTAAGTCAGGCCATACAGCAGGGCATAGGGATGTATGGCACAACGGGTCAGATGGGAATTGCAGGCAGGCAGCAGTCTGAAGCTGAACGTATGGGCCGATTCTCTCGTTCAGATGGGAATTGCAGGCAGGCAGCAGTCTGAAGCTGAACGTATGGGCCGATTCTCTCGTGATTTGGGCACTAGGCAGTATTTGTCCCAGGATGCTTTGAATCGTGATAGGCAGCGTGAAGCTGAGAGAGCTGCACAAGTCCAGGAAGGTTTTCAACGTGCTGGTGTAACGGGATTGTATGATGGAAATCGTACTGTTGATCAGCAGAGACAGGATTTATCTTATAGACTAGGCTTAGCTCAGACATTTGGTACTGATCTTGGCGGTGATGATGTAACACGACAAACTGAAGCTCGTGCACAACGTAAGCAGCAAGAGTTATATCAACACGCAGGGCTTATGGGAGAGTGGGCAGGAGATCGGACACTAGCAGCTCAACAGTTGTATGGGACGAAACATGCTGCTAGAGGTGCTGCACAGACTATGCAGCAGCAAGAATTAGATCTTCGTCGTGGGGAATTGTTAGGTGAGGTTGGGCCTACGGGCCGAGTAGGTGAGGATCGTCAACGGACCTTAGCCGCACACAACGGACCTTAGCCGCACAACTGGCTTTAGGGGAAATTGGCAGTCAAGATACTCTAGCCCGTGATGCTCTTCAGCAAGAAGCTCTACAGGCTTCTATGGAACGTGGGTTGCGTAGGACTGAAGGCCTGGCAGAGCGTAATTTACGGAGTAGTCAAGCTAGTCTAGATCGGCGAGCAGCTAGTGATATGCAAGCTGCTCAGTTTGGAGAGGCTGCTCTAGAACGTGAAGCTCGTGCGACTGAGGCAGGCCTTGGGCGAGATTTAGCTCGTGAAGAGTTGATGGGATTTAGGGAAATTGATGGACGTAGAGAACAGACTTTAGCTGCTAGAGAGGCAGGCGCTCAGAGGCGCTTAACTGAGGCTGAGGGAAGACGTGAACGTGAGTCTCGGGAAGGTATGCAACAAGCTCAGTTTGGCCAGGAAACTTCACAAGCTGCGCTTGCTAGAACTTTAGCCCGTGAAGAGTTGTACGGGTCTGCGAATCCTATGGAATGGGACCGTACGCTAGCATCTACAGGTCAAAGAGCGCAAATAGCAGCTGAAAGGCGTAGACTCGATGAGATGGAAACGGCTGGGCTATCACAGCGTCAGATTGCTCTCGCTCAGCAGGCAGAGATAGAACGTTCGGCTTTAGTTCGTGAAGGCTTCGAAGGTCGTAGAGTTGGAGTTACTGAGGCGGCACGTAGAGATCAGGTTGCTCAAGAACGTCGTCGTATGGCCCTTGCTGAGCAAGAAATGTATGGAGGCGCAGAAGAGATATCGCTAGATACATTAAATATCGATCCTGGACTTGAAATGGCTGTGGGTCGAGATACTGCAATTCGGCAGGCATTACAGCAGCAACTAGGACGTGAACCTTCGCAAGATGAATTAGCAGCTGTCACAGGTGGACGTTCTATCAGGGGTCGTGAAACTTTAGCAGCTCGCGAATCTCGTGTAGGTCGAGAATTTACGAATTAGACCGAGCACTTACTAAAGGCGAAGCTGCGTTAGACCGAGAATTGACCACGGATCAAGCTCGATTGCAACGTGCTTTATCCCGCGAAGAACTATATGGTGGTGTTGACGTAGATCCTCGCCGAGGTACGCTTGCTGCAAGAGAGGCTGATGCAGCGCGAAGGTTTGCGCGTGGTGAATCTGCGCTTGAACGTGAACAACGCGGAACGTTGGCATCACAAGAACGTGCATTACGAGGGAGGCTAAGCGCTGCTGAGATAGGATCTAGGGAAAAATTGGCAGAAGGTGAAATAACTTCACGAGAAGAACAAGCTGCTTTAGATCGTACTTTAGCCCGTGAAGGTACTACTGAGCAATCACGACTTCAGGAAATTAATCTATACGGTCGTGAGTTGAGCGAAGCTGAACGTGGCATGATAGCATCGGGACGTGGGGGCCCGAGTACAGTAGCTGCTAAAGAACTTGCTCAACGAGGCGAGCAATTTGGGCAAGAACTAACTTCACGCGAAGACATGGCCGCCCAAGAGCGTGCTTTGCGTGGGCGTTTAAGTGCTGCTGAAATAGGATCTCGAGAAGGTTTAGCAGCAAGGGATATTACTTCTCGAGAAGATCAGAATAGACTTCAGCGTGCGTTGGCTAGGGAAGAACTATATGGAGGAGTTGATGTAGACCCACGTCGAGGAACCATAGACTTCAGCGTGCGTTGGCTAGGGAAGAATTATATGGAGGAGTTGATGTAGACCCACGTCGAGGAACCCTCGCTTCGCGGCACGCCGATCGAGCCGCAGGATTTGAACGTGAGCGTTTAGGTTACGAGGGAGAACGTATTGGATTAGCACGTGACGCTGGAGAACGTGAAGCGTTTCGTAATCAGCTTGCCGAAGAAGAACTTTATGGAACGAGTCAACGTAGAGGTGATACATTTGCATCACGAGAGGCTAGACAAAGTAGAACCGAACGTCAAGATCGTTATGCCCTAGAAGATCAGCGTTATGATGCTGCTACAGCACTTGAAGCAGAACGATACGACACTTCAAGGCAAGATTATGAGACTGATCGTCGTATGCGTGATGAAGATCGTGAATGGCAACGTCAAATGGATGTGTTTGGAGCCCGAAGGGCGCAAGAAGCTGTTGGAGGTAGATTTAGTATTAGTGAAGAAGATTTTTTAGCTCGTAGTTTAGATCCTAATTATAAAGCCCCAACGGCAGAAGGGTGGGAGCAACGTAATCCTGCACCTGAACGTTTAGATTTTCCTGAAGGAGATGCGGGAGTAGCTGAGTGGAGAAAAGCGACACGTGAATGGCAAAATGTAAGAAATCAGCGAGAAGCTTATGATGTGCATGAGCGCTTTACGGCTACTGATGATCCATATGCTACTCCTGCACAAACAAGGGATAACTGGCTGAGGGATAATCCAAAGCCCACAGAGCCCCTTACTACCAATCTATCTGAAGATTTAATTCGTTATAATGCATGGGTTAATCAATATTCAACAATTTTTCCTAATGAACCTATCCCTTCGGATTGGGATTAATTTAACATACCAAGCCCATTAATTCACATTGTGAAGGAATAAATCTATGGCTCCTCCAGTTTGGCTACCGTTTGCACTTCAAGCAGGTAGCATGGTTTCTTCGGGAATTGGCAATTATCTCGAAGGGAGAAACCAAGAAAAGTACTATAATCGCGTTACTAAGATGCAGCAAGAGGCTCAGCGTAGGCGGAGAGGGGCTGAGCGTAAAGCTGGCATGGCCAATATTTTCTTTGGGCTTGGTGGAGAGGGGCTGAGCGTAAAGCTGGCATGGCCAATATTTTCTTTGGGCTTGGTGGACGTGCTCCAATGCAGCCTGTGTACCAAGAAGAGCCTGAGATAGATCCTTATGAGTCTTCAGGAGCAGGAAGACTTTGGAGAGGCTTAGGTACTGGACTTGGGTATGCTTCTACTGCTGTAAGTGCGTATGATACAATTCGTAATACGATGATTTCGCAGGCTGAAGCACTTGGCGCGAAAGAAGGTGCTGCGAGACTTACAAGTGCAGTATCAGAATCTAGGCCTGCTTATGCGGAAATTGCAGATCAAAGTGGTTTTGTAGCTGCTACTGCACCTGAATTTACTTCTAAGTTTCAGCCTGTAGAGCATTTCAGTGATGTATTAGGAAATCTTGGTACAAGAGCTAAAGATGCTCCTGTATTTAGTGGTTGGTTTGCAGATGCGCGTGCAGAAGCGTTTGACCGAGGTTACAATACATCTATAGGTACGCTGCAACGTGATTATCAAGGCAAATTGTTTAATGCTATATCTGATCAAAGGGATCGGGAGGCATCTGATCGCGCACTTCGTATATCTACAGCTCATCAAGATCGAATGTGGGATCTTAAGCTGCGCTCAACTACAGCCCAAGAAGAGTTAATAAAACAAAAGAATATTACAGAGCTTGTTAATAACCGTCGAAATAGTCAGATTGCAGTAAATCAGTCTATACATACAGAACTTAGAGATACTGGCTCTGTATACGGCCAAGCATTAGAAAAACGTAATAATATTGATTCTACTTTCGCAATGGTATTAGAAGGTCCTGACATTAGAAAATCTATAAAACAGGGTGAGGATCTAAGATGGATAGTAGAGGGTAATCCTAATATTAGTGCAGTTCAATTTGAGAATTTACTAAAACGCGTATTACGTGTAGGTAGTGACGAAGCTATTATGCGTGATGATATGCTACGTTTAACAGATAATTTTAATAATCTTGGAGAATCGTGGCATATTACTGCTGATAATCTTCGCCAAGGTATTATGGATATTGCTGATGGCAATGAATTAACTGTTGATACTGTAGGTTTGCACAAACGGTTTCTTACTAATAAGAATCTTGCAGGTATGTTAAATGTTTTACAGGCAGAAAAAGAGCACCAATCTTCTGTTATGTATACAGCTATAGGAGATGTTGTTGCAGGTGCATTACAACCTTTTAAAGGTACTACTACTGTAGCTGGTGAGATTTATAATAATATTGATGCTATAGGTTTTTCAAGTATAGACCAAGCAATAGAACATTTAGATGCATCAATACTACCGATTTATATGCCTGAGTATAAGCCTGGACAAGCTCGAGCATTCGCGCCTGAGACAGGTAAATCAATCGCATTAGGTGTTGTTAATAGAGCTCTTGGAGTAGATGCTGAAGGCGAAGTAGAGGGCATAGTACCACCATCTGTTAAGAAATTATTATATACAAATGCAGAATATGAAGATGCACAAAATGCGCTAAAAACCACTTTTGAAGAAGTAGAGAGAAGTGGATATGGGGGTAGCGTTCAAAATGCACAATTATTAAATGAGTGGAGAGTAAAATATCCTAAGTTTAGTGATTTTCCCTCCCAACCTTTAGATTGGCCTTCGTCGCCTAAACAATTAAGTAAGCCTAGGCTGTTGCCTTGGACTTACCATTGGGATCCTACTCTTGATAGTTGGGTCAAGGGAGATGCTAGGGCAATATCTGATTCAACATTGGAAGCCGCTAAGAAACATGTTATACATAGCGAACAATTTAGACCTGCATCTGATAATCCATTATTTGAGCTGACGCGTAAATCTTTATTAAATTTTGGACTTAATCCTCGTGCAATTAAAGCGGGTTTGCATAGTATGCAAACTGATATACTAGATTCTAATTATGCTTGGGGTTTAAAGAATACGTATCCTGGACTTCAGGAAACTTGGAATCCTGCTATGGGTAATATTGCTCCTGGAACTGGAAACTTCTCCGCGCAAGAAGGTAAAGGTAGATTCTTTGGAGGACTTGGACTTGGGCCTGTTTATGATGCATTTTCTAACGTAGCATCACATTATACTCAGCGGTCTAATTACCTTATTCCTGATCCTAGAGGTAGCGTACAATCAAGTAGATCGGCAGAAGCATTTCTACAACAACAGCATGGACGAGATTGGCAAAGAGTGCAGGCAGGTCAAGCTGTCGGACGTTATACAGGCGCAGGCGGGCGATACACTCCTGTACCTTCTTACGGTAGATAAAGGATATAAAAATGGCAGTATCACCTAATGATTTCTCATTAACGCCTCAACAATTACGAGCTCGCTATACTGTATCGGAGCTTGAAGAAACTAAGCGTTTACTGGAAACTTTTGGAGAATCCCGTTATAGAAATGATTTTGTTAATATAACGGCCAAAGATCCAGGTAAGATGGATATGTTTTCTAGTGAGTATGGAGCAGAACTCGCTAGTAATATTGTTCCATCGTTTGTAACCACACTTACTGGAATAGCAGATATGATATTTAATCCAATAGATACAGCTGAAGCTTTGTATGATCTTGGATTAGATGGAACAGTTGATGCGCTTAAAGACCAGTATGGATCTTGGGAAAGCATAAAACGTACTATAGCTACAGATCCTTTTGGGCAAGCTACTGTAGTAGCTCCTGGATTTGGAGCTATGGGCAGATTGCAAAGTGTTCAAAAAGCAGGCGCTATGGCGCGTCGTGGAGTTGGGGGTGCGCTTGAGGGACTTTCTCCTAAAGTTGGAAGTGTTGTAAGACCTGCGGCAGGTTTAGCTGCGGATGTTACCCGTAATGTGGGCCAACCTATAGTAGATATGGTCATGGATCCTGTGGGAGCGGTTGGAAGTGTAGCAGTAAAAGGGACAGCATCACTTATGCGTGGTACAGGAATACTTGGACGTATAGCACTTGAATTTATAACTGGCGAGCCCGTGCAATCTTTGGAAGCTATGCAACGTGCAGGTAGACTTACCGATTCTCAGATGGATATTGCAGGTCTTAATCCATTGCATTGGCTTGGTAGGTTTGACGATCCTGACCTTAAGCGGCAATTTGGAGAAACTCCAACGGAACATTTCAGACGGGCGCGTAGTACTGATCCTGATATTGCGGGAGGATTTCGTGATGAAGCAGCTACAGTGGGTCATATTTCAGCTATTAACCAACAATATGCAAATATAATTCTGCAGGAAGCTGATGGGTTGATGGAAAAAATATTTAGAGGATGGTTAGATGGAGATACATTTTCAGATATAAGGTCTAAAGGATATTTTGGAGGAGCCAAAGGTGGCGGAGCTATCCAAGGTACTGCTACAACTATTCCATTAATAGCCGATTCAATGGCATTTCAGACTAATTTTGTATCTAAACTTAATACTAAATTAAAATCTGCAGGTGTAGGAATTAAATTTAAACATGATCGTGAAACTGGTAAAGTTGATTATATACCTGTAGATACAGGTGTTTATATACCTGGGTCAGAGGCTCGTCAACTTATAACTTGGATACGTGATCAAATAAACGGAGATTTAACTCAATTACCTAATATGAAGAAAGCTCTTATAGGAGATTCCCTTACAGATACTCCTGGAGTTATTCAACAATTACTTGCTCATAGGTATCGCCCAGGCAATGCTCCTACTTTGGATGCATTTTACGATACACTACGTGACTCTTTAGATGAACTTACAACTACGCTAGATACAGGACGTCAGTATAGCATAAATGACTTACTGCCTAAATCTGGCAGTTTACGTGAGCTTCTTGATGATCCTATGAGTCAAGATAATATGTGGGCTCGTATTATAAGGCATGAAAATATTCGCGAAGATTTAGCACGAACATATAGTGCATTTAAGGAGTCCGGTACAGGAGATAGTGATATACTAAAGTCTTATATCAAAGCATTACAATCAGATCCAATTAAAAAACAACTTATAGATGAAGTAGAAAAAGTTACAGGTGAGTCAATTCACGCTGGGATTGCAGGTTTAATTTCACGTCGATGGACTCCATCGTCACTTGTAGCTCGTGGATCTGCTGTTAGTGCTTTGCAGCGTACAGTAGCCGTAGGTGCAGCGGGTGCTGCATTTAACCCGTTATTTTTTATGTTTATACCTTTTTCTAGTCCTAGATTTACAGGTAAAATACTGCAAACTATAGGGCTAGGCCAACGTGCTGCGGACTACGGTAAAGCACTTACGCGTCATATGCTAAATCATCCTGTGGGAAAAGTATTAGGCGATCAAAAACGTACTATATGGTCCGTAGGGACTGTACTGGAACAAATTCAAAGGTACAATGCACAACACGCACCTCAAGCGTCTGTCGGTCTACAACAAGAGGAGAATCGTTAAATGGGTTCAATAACTAGATCTCATTCATTTGTATCTGGCGAGAAGCCCACTGAGAGTGAATGGAATGTTGACATAGATCAGCTTTTTACTCTCGTGAATGGGCAGTTAGACACGAATAATGTAGATACATCTTCGTCTGATGGTGTTAGTGTGTTGAACGCTAACCAGACCATCACGGGTACTAGGACGCATTCTGGTACTGTAACTATGGCCGATGATATTGATCTTATATTTGGCACAAATAGTGACATTAAGGTTCAATATGATGAAGGCACTGACAATGCGTTGCTGTTTGATACAGGTGTCGAAGGTGCAGCGTTGGCGATGGTGCTTAAAGCCGATCAAGGTGACGATGCAGGTGACGCTTGGAAACTTAATGTTGCTGATGGAGGTGTGATTACTCTAGGGAATGATATTGCCTCTAAAGGTACGTATGTTACCCAACTTACGCTAACGCCTAATTCTACGGCAGCAAGCTCGACTACTGCGATTGTAGGACATGCAACGGTAGGCGGGAATCTTACTGTTACTGGAGGTGTGACGGTAGCTGGAGCTAGTGCGTTTGACATAGGTGACAGTGACAAGTTGCTCCTGGGTGATGGTGATGATTTGCAGGTGTATCACGACGGCAGCAATAGTTATATTGCAAATTCTGAAGGTGCCCTTAAGCTCGCTACTGAGACCTCGGGGATAGCGGTTACTATTGGCCATAGTACGTCTGAGACTACTGTAGCAGATAACCTTACTGTCACAGGTACCCTAGGTGCAGGTGCGTCTACGCTAGCGAGTTTAGTGTGTACCGCAGCTGCTACGTTTGGGGGTGGTACTGGGTCGTCAGGAGCTACGATTACTACTGGTGGCGCAGGTACATTTGACGGGATCTTAAAGACTGAGGA
>Ga0208315_1001422_pt1 | contig 12253 bp, 15 predicted proteins | sample MalvireepMed_215_FD_184239 | JGI IMG/M metagenome (GOLD analysis project Ga0208315, IMG submission 184239) | Marine viral communities from the Global Malaspina Expedition - Malaspina viral metaG DeepMed_215 (SPAdes) (version 2) | ecosystem: Environmental > Aquatic > Marine > Oceanic | place... | reverse complement strand
TCACTGGTCTGTGAAATTTCTAAAATACCCCAGGGAAGATACAATACAGCACATGAACCCATGCGTTCCCCTTGATCCCACAGTACCCGTTCCCGTAGAAGTAGACGACCCCCCGAAAAAGGGGGGTTAAAGTGAGGGACGATGCTTTTCGATGATGCGGTGCAGCTGGAGAAGCTACAGGATGTCGGCACACTCTGGAATGGCATTGTAGAAGCGCTGCGACAGATCGGCTTCACCCATGCCATCCACATCAGCGTCGGGGCGGATTTCAAAGATGCTCAGTTTTTATCCACCATCCCCGACCTTTACGATGACCTCCCCCCCGAGGATGACCCCTTTCTCCACCATTCGTGCAACAGCTATGAAGTCCTGACAATCGGTCAGGCCTTCGTGCACCTTTACCCCGATGTCACCCCTTCTGAGCATTCGCTGATCGCACGCGCAGGACGGGAAGGTTTGCACGCCGCCTTTGCGGTGCCCATGCGGCTGAAAGGATCAGAACGTTTCGGCGGCTTCATCATCGGCAATTGGATGGAGGCCGATGAGTTTGAACGGAGCTTTAGCGACGTGGCCGAGGATCTTCGCCTCTTTTGCCTGCTAATGCACCGCCGCATCGAAGACCTGACCGGCACCGCCCCGCTGCCCCTGCCCGAGACCCCATCGGCCTTTGGCAAACTCAGCCCACGCGAAGCCGAAGTGGTGAACCTGCTGGCCCATGGCTACACCCGCCAGCAAGCCGCGCATCGCTGCAACCTCTCGATCCACACCGTCTCGGACTATGCGAAATCGGGCTACCGCAAATTGGGCATCCGCAACCGGGCGCAGGCCGCCGCCCTCGTTCCCGGCACCGCGGGCGAGGCTGCGCCCAAGAAAGGCTGACGGGCTGGACGAAGCGCGCCCAAGCCCTTACCTCTGCGCCAAGCCGTTCGGAGACTTCGCATGACCAAGACGCCCCTGACCCTCTACCTCGCCGCGCCGCGCGGATTCTGCGCGGGCGTGGACCGGGCGATCAAGATCGTCGAAATGGCGCTCGAGAAATGGGGCGCCCCAGTCTATGTGCGCCATGAGATCGTGCACAATAAATTCGTCGTCGACGGGCTGCGCGACAAGGGCGCGGTCTTTGTCGAGGAACTCTCCGAATGCCCCGACGACCGTCCGGTGATCTTTTCCGCCCATGGCGTGCCGAAATCCGTGCCCTCGGCGGCGCAGGCGCGCAATATGATCTATGTCGATGCCACCTGCCCGCTGGTCTCCAAGGTCCATATCGAGGCGCAGCGCCATGCCGATGCCGGGCTGCAGATCATCATGATCGGCCACGCGGGCCACCCTGAGACGGTCGGCACCATGGGGCAATTGCCCGAAGGCGATGTGCTGCTGGTCGAAACGCCGGGCGATGTGGCCGGTGTCGCCGCGCGTGATGAGGCGCAGCTGGCCTATGTCACCCAGACCACGCTCAGCGTTGACGACACCGCCGATATCGTCGCAGCCCTTCAGGCGCGGTTCCCGGCCATCATCGGCCCGCATAAAGAAGACATCTGCTACGCCACCACCAACCGTCAAGAAGCCGTCAAAGCCATGGCGCCCAAATGCGACGCGATGCTGGTGGTGGGCGCGCCGAATTCATCGAACTCCAAACGGCTAGTCGAAGTCGGTGCCCGTGCGGGCTGCGCCTATGCGCAACTGGTGCAACGTGCGGACGACATCGATTGGCGAGCGTTGGATGGGATCGGCAGCATCGGCATCACCGCAGGCGCATCGGCCCCCGAAGTGCTGATCAACGAAGTGATCGACGCCTTCAAAGCGCGCTATGACGTGACCACCGAACTGGTCGAAACCGCGCAGGAAAACGTCGAGTTCAAGGTGCCCCGCGTCTTGCGCCAACCCGCCTGATTGACCGCCGCGCGCCAGCCGCCTACACCGCGTTGAAACCGCGACGGGAGCCGATATGCCAGACCTCTATGCCTACACAGACGGAGCCTGCTCAGGCAATCCCGGCCCCGGTGGCTGGGGCGTGTTGATGCGCGCCATGGACGGCGACAAGATCGTTAAGGAACGCGAGTTGAAGGGCGGCGAGGCGCAGACCACCAACAACCGCATGGAACTGATGGCCGCGATCTCGGCGCTGGAATCTCTCAGCCGCGCCACTGAGATCACCATCGTGACCGACAGCAACTACGTCAAAAACGGCATCACCGGTTGGATCTTTGGCTGGAAGAAAAACGGCTGGAAGAACGCCGCCAAAAAACCCGTGAAAAACGCGGAGCTTTGGCAACGGCTGGACGCGGCGAACGCGCGGCATAATGTGACGTGGAAATGGGTCAAGGGCCACGCCGGCCACCCCGAAAACGAACGCGCCGATGAACTGGCCCGCGCGGGCATGGCCCCCTTCAAACCGGGCGGCAAGAAGTGAGCCTGCTGGCCCTGCTCGACTATGCCGCCGTGCTGGTCTTTGCCATCACCGGCGCGCTGGTCGCCAGCCGGGCGCAGCTTGATATCGTGGGCTTTGCCTTTATCGCCTGCCTGACCGCCGTGGGCGGCGGCACGATCCGCGACCTCCTGCTCGACCGCAACCCGATCTTTTGGATAGAAACGCCCAGTATGCTCGGCGTGGCCATCGTGGCGGCGCTGGTGGTGTTTTTCACCGCGCATCTTCTGGAAAGCCGCTTTCGCACGTTGATCTGGCTCGACAGTCTGGCACTGGCCGTCGCCGTCGCGGCGGGGGTCGGTGTGGCGATGTCCCAAGAGCAATCCGCGCCGATCATCATCGTCATGGGCATGATCACCGGCTGTATGGGCGGGCTGATGCGCGATGTGGTGGTGGGCCAATTGCCACTGGTGCTGACGCAAGGCGAACTCTACGCCACCGCGGCGCTCTCCGGTGCCGCTGTGGCCGTGCTGCTGGCGCCTTATTTCGACGGGACGCTCTACCCGCTATTGGCCTGCGCCGCCACCACTTGGGTGCTGCGCGCCGGATCGCTTTATTTCGGCTGGCACCTGCCGGTCTACAAAAGCACCCCGCCGAAAAGCTGAGCGCTTAAGCGGCGCTCAGGTTAGTGCCGACCGGGATCTGCGCGCCGCGTTGAAACACATCCGCTTCCTGCACGCCCTTGCCTGCGCGCTGCAACCGCGTGAGCCGCACCGCACCGTCGCCGCAAGCGATGCGCAGGTCATCTGACAGCACTTCACCCGCCGCGCCGGTGCCTTCGTCCAGCACCGATCCGAGCACCTTCACCCGCTGGCCGTCAATTTCGAACCACGCCCCGGGAAAGGGCGACAGGCCCCGGATCAGGCGGTCTACCTCAACCGCCGGGCGGGCCCAGTCGATGCACGCCTCGGCCTTGTCGATCTTGGCGGCATAGGTCACGCCCTCCTCGGGCTGAGGCTGGGGGGGCAGGTCTGGCAACCGCGACAGCGCCTTGTTGATCGCCACCGCGCCCATGGCGCTCAGCCGGTCGTGCAATTCGGCCGTGGTCTCGGCCGCGCCGATCTTGGTCTCTTCGCAGAGCAGCACGGGCCCAGTGTCCAACCCCGCTTCCATCTGCATGATGCAAACGCCGGTCTTTTCATCCCCCGCCATGATCGCACGGTGAATGGGCGCGGCCCCGCGCCAGCGCGGCAAGAGGCTTGCGTGGATGTTCAGGCAGCCCCGTTTCGGCGCGTCCAGAATGACCTGCGGCAAGATCAGACCGTAGGCCACGACCACCGCCGCATCTGCATCAAGCTCGGCGAATTCTTCCTGCGGTTCGGGATGTTTAAGCGACACCGGATGCCGCACCAGCAGGCCAATCTCTTCGGCCCGTTGCTGCACCGGGCTGGGGCGGGGTTTCTTGCCGCGCCCGGCGGGGCGTGGCGGCTGGCAATAGACGGCGCAGATGTCATGCCCCGCCTGCACCAGCGCATCGAGTACCGGCACCGAAAACTCGGGCGTGCCCATGAATATCAGTCGCATCTGTTCACTCCTGACGGACAGCGCCTTTTGGGCTGTCAGCCGTTCTGTTTACGTGCTTTGCGCAACAGCATGTCGCGCTTGGTTTTGCTGAGGTTGTCGAAATACATTTTGCCCGCCAGATGGTCGATCTGGTGTTGCACGCTGACGGCCTCAAGCCCGACGAAATCACGCTCAACCTCGGCCCCCGTCTCGTCAAGGAACCGCACCTTCACGCCGCGGGGGCGGCGGATCACGGCGCTGAAACCGGGCAGGTTCGGGCTGGCTTCCTCATAAGGGTGCAGCACGGCAGAGGCGTCTATAATCACCGGGTTTGCCAGCCGGATGCGCTTGTTGCGCGCCTCGGAGGCATCGACGACGGCGACTTGCAACATCACCCCGATCTGCGGCGCGGCAAGGCCGACGCCGGGCATGGCGTCCATCGTCTCGATCATATCGTCCCAAAGGGTGCGAATTTCATCCGTCACCGCCTCAATGGGTTCGGCAGGGCTGCGCAGGCGTTTGTCGGGCCATGCAACGTAGCGGCGTAGGGTCATTGGGCGTTGAACTCCGCGATCTTGGCGGCGCGGGTGTCTGCGTCGAGGTGATCGAAGGTCACCACACCGTCAAGGTGATCCATCTCATGCTGCGCGATCAGCGCGGCGGCACCTTCAAGGCTTTGCACATAGCGGCCACCGTTCAGCCCGGTCCAAACCATCTGCACCTGCGACGGGCGCGAGATGTCGGTGCTGATGCCCGGAATGCTTAGGCAGCCTTCGGTATTGGTCACGCGCTCTTCGCCGATCTCTTGAAACATCGGGTTGATGCAGACCAGCGGGTCGGACTTATCCTCTTTCCAACCTGCATCCATCACGAAGATCCGCAGCATCGCGCCGACCTGCGGCCCGGCCAGACCCCGCCCGGGCGCGGCATACATCGTCTCGAGCATATCGGCCGCCAGCTTTTCGATCTCTGGCGTGATCTCTTCGATCGGCGCGCAGGTCTCGGCCAGACGCGGGTCGGGCCAGCGAAGAACCTCCAGCACGCTCATCCGCGCGCCAACTCGCGCTTCAGCTTCACCATCTTGCGGGTGATCATCTGGCGCTTCAGCGGCTTGAGGTAATCGATAAACAATTTCCCATCGAGGTGGTCGATCTCATGCTGCACACAGGTCGCCCAGAGGCCATCAAACGCCTCCTGCTGCTCTTCGCCGTCACGGTCAAGCCAGCGGACCTCAACCTCAGCCGGGCGGGTCACATCGGCGTATTGCTCAGGAATGCTGAGGCAGCCTTCTTCATAGGTGCTGAGGTCATCCGAAGAGGCCACGATCTCAGGATTGAACATCAACAGCGGGCGCGGCGCTTCGCCCTCTTCCTTGACGCAATCGAGCACGATGACACGGCTCAGCACGCCGATCTGCGGCGCGGCAAGGCCGATGCCCGGCGCGTCATACATGGTGGTCAACATATCATCGCCCAGCACGCGCAACTCGTCGCTAAGGTCGGCGACGGGGGCTGCGGCTTTCTTGAGCCGTGGATCGGGGTGCAAAAGGATCGGGCGTTTCATCCCGCTCATTTAGGCCATGCCCGGGCATCGCGCAACCGGGGGCTTGCAGCGCCTGCGGCAGCCGTTAGCTTGGCCACAATATCAGGAGAGACCAGCATGAGCTTTGACGACATCATCGACCGGCGCGGCACCCATTGTGCGAAATGGGACAAGATGGAAGCGATCTATGGCGTGCCCGCGGACAGCGGCATCGCCATGTGGGTGGCCGACATGGATTTCCGCCCCCCGCAGGTGGTGCAGGACGCGCTTCAGGCCCAGATCGACCACGGGGTGCACGGGTATTTCGGCGACGACAGCGAATACCTTGCCGCGATCCAATGGTGGATGGAAAACCGTCACGGCTGGAAGGTCGACGCCGATGCGATCTTTACCACCCACGGTCTGGTGAACGGCACCGCGATGTGCGTCGATGCCTTCACCCAGCCTGGTGATGGCGTGGTGCTGTTCACCCCGGTCTATCACGCCTTCGCCCGCGTGATTAACGCCGCCGAGCGGCGCGTGGTGGAATGCCCGTTGACCAATGCCTCGGGCCGCTACGAGATGGATTTCGACGCCTATGACGCGCAGATGACCGGGGATGAGAAGATGGTGATCCTCTGCTCGCCGCATAACCCCGGTGGCCGGGTCTGGAGCCGTGAAGAATTGCAAGGCGTGGCCGATTTCGCCAAGCGGCACGATCTGGTGCTGGTCTCAGATGAAATCCACCACGATCTGGTGATGCCGGGGCACAAGCACATCCCCATGGCGCATATCAACGGGATCGAAGACCGTCTGGTCATGATGACCGCCACGACCAAGACCTTCAACATCGCCGGCGGCCACACTGGCAATGTCATCATTCACGACCCCAAGCTGCGCCAACGCTTCGCCCAGCGCATGGCGGCTCTGGGCGTCTCGGCGAACTCCTTCGGGCTGATCATGGCAACGGCGGCCTATTCCCCCGAGGGGGCAGCTTGGGTGGATGAACTGACCGCCTATCTGGACGGAAACCGGCAGTTGTTCGACGAGGCGGTGAACGCGATTCCGGGGCTACGCTCGATGCCGCTGGAATCGACCTATCTGGCTTGGGTGGACTTTTCGGGCACCGGGATGGACCCGGCGGAGTTTCAGAAACGTGTCGAGAAAAGCGCCGCCATCGCAGCCAACCACGGCGCCACCTTCGGCACGGGGGGCGAAAGCTTCCTGCGTTTCAACCTCGCCACGCCACGCGCACGGGTCGAGGAAGCTTGCGACCGGCTCGTCAAAGCTTTCAGCGATCTACAATAATCGGAAAATGGCGCGGCGGGACTGGCCCGCCGTGCCGCCCTTTCAGGCGCGGCCGTCTTCGATCAGCCCCAGTGGCGCATCGGCGGGACGTTCGAAATCAAGCGGCGGACGGTCTGCCACGGCGGTCGCGCGTTTGAACTCATAACGCATTTCGCCCGCTTCTTCCTCGCTCGCCACGATCAGACATTGGAACAGATGCAGGCTGCCATCATAGAGATCGACCAGCCCGCGCAGCTTGGGCGCATCTGCCGCATCGACGGAAAAACCGGTCTTCCACATACGCAGCACCCGGTAGACATCACCGCCCACCTCAAGCCGCAGGCGCGCGCCCTTGCGCAGGCTTGCCATACGCGCGGCATCCAGCCCCGCTTGTATTTCTTTCGACAGAAATTCTTCCATGAGCAATCCCCCCGCTGATGCCTCTAAGCTGGCGGAAAGCGTAGAAAATACAAGTTAAGATTTGATGACGTTTGGGCAGTCTGCACCTGCGCAGGGCGGCTGCGCGCCCATGAAGATGTGCACGCCTCGCCCCCTGCCCTAGATATATCCTCAAACGCGCAAAGGAGAACAAGATGGGCCTATTGGTTGACGGAAAATGGCAAGACAAATGGTATGATACCAAATCCTCAGGCGGCAAGTTTGAGCGCGCCGCAGCGAAGTTTCGCAACTGGGTGACCGCCGACGGCAGCGCCGGCCCCAGCGGCGACGGCGGGTTCAAGGCAGAATCGGGCCGCTATCACCTCTATGTCAGCTATGCCTGCCCTTGGGCACATCGCGCGCTGATCTTCCGCCAGTTGAAGGGTCTAGAGGATCACATCGGCGTGTCGGTCGTACACCCCGATATGCTGGGCGAAGGCTGGACCTTTGATGATGACTTCCCCGGCGCCACTGGCGATACCCTCTTTGGCCTGCCCTATGCCCGCGACATCTACACCCGCGCCGATCCCAATTTCACGGGCCGCGTCACCGTGCCGATCCTCTGGGACAAAGAGCGCGAGACCATCGTGAGCAACGAGAGCGCCGAGATCATCCGCATGTTCAACAGCGCCTTTGATGAGCTGACCGGCAACAGCGATGACTACCACCCCGCCCCCCTCCACGACCGCATCGAAGAGGTGAACGCCCGCGTCTATGACACGCTGAACAACGGCGTCTACAAAGCCGGTTTCGCCACCACGCAGGAGGCCTATGACGCCGCCGTGCATCCGCTTTTTGACACGTTGGATTGGATCGAAGACATCCTCTCGGAAAACCGGTATCTGGCGGGCGACAAGATGACTGAAGCTGATTGGCGGCTTTTCACCACGCTGGTGCGGTTCGACAAAGTTTATCACCTACATTTCAAATGTAACCGAAAGCGGATCATCGATTACCCGAACCTCTGGGCCTATACGCGCGAGCTTTATCAGGTGCCGGGCGTGGCCGAGACGGTGAACTTTGACCACATCGTGCGGCACTACCACTACAGTCACGACACCATTAACCCAAACCGGATCATTCCAATCAATCCGGTGCTCGACTTCGACGCGCCGCACGGGCGCGGTTAACCTACGCCCCCTGCCTTGCGGAAGGCGCTTGATCGCGCAGCCCTTTTGCGCTTTCACCGCAGCAACGGCAGGGGGATCATCATGCAACAGCCAGACCAGCGTGACCACGGCGGCGGTGTCGATGCGGCAGCAGCGCGTTTCGGCGGGCAGCGTGCGAATTGGATTGACCTGTCGACCGGGATCAATCCGCAGCCCTACCCGATCCCTGCCCTGCCACCGGATGCATGGAACGCGCTCCCCGACGCCGCAGCCCAGACCGCGCTGGAAGACGCCGCCCGCGCGTTCTGGCAGGTGCCCGCCGGGGCCGCACTCCTCGCCGTGCCGGGTGCGTCATCGGCAATCGCCCGCATCCCGGCGCTAGCCCCACGCGGTACCGTGCGCATTCCAGGTCCGACTTACAATGAACATGCCGCCAGTTTCGCCGAGAACGGCTGGCAGGTGGTCGAGGCGGGCGAGACCGATGCCGCCGTTCACGTCCACCCCAACAACCCCGACGGGCGGCTTTGGGATGCGGCAGAGGTCACCGCCCCCCTCAGCATCATCGACGAGAGCTTCTGTGACATTACCCCTGATGTTACCTTCATGGCGCAGGCCACGACACCCGGCAGGCTGATCCTCAAAAGCTTTGGCAAGTTCTGGGGGCTGGCCGGGCTGCGGCTGGGTTTTGTCATCGGCGATCCGGCTTTGGTGGCACGGCTTGGCCAGATGCTCGGCCCTTGGCCGGTAAGCGGCCCGGCATTGCATATCGGCGCGGCGGCCTTGCGAGATGAAACTTGGGCCGAGGCGACGCGGGCCCGGTTGGCGACTGACGCCACCCGTCTCGACACAATGATGACCGAAGCGGGGGCGCAAACCGTCGGCGGCACTCCGCTTTTCCGGCTTTATGAGGTCGATGACGCGCTAGCTTGGCAGGAACGCCTCGCCCAGCATCACATCTGGACCCGCGTCTTCCCCTATAACCCACGCTGGCTGCGCCTCGGCCTGCCCCCCGCTGACGGCTGGTCGCGGTTGGAGCGGGCGCTGGCATGAGCACGGCGGCGGTCCTCGCGCTGGCCATGCTGCTCGACGCGGCCCTTGGGGAACCGGCATGGCTCTGGCGGCGCTTGCCGCATCCGGCGGTGCTGATGGGGCGGCTGATCGGCTCGGGGGATCGTCGGCTGAACCACGGCCATTCGCGGCGTGCCAAGGGCGTGGCGCTGATGCTGGCGCTGATGATCGGGATGGCGTGCCTTGGCTGGGTGCTGAGCCTTCTTGGTCCGCTGGTCGAGATCATCATCGCCGCGATCCTGCTGGCACAACGCTCCCTCGTTGAGCACCTGCGTGCGGTGGCGCATGGGCTGCGCCAATCGCTGCCCGCAGGCCGCCGCGCTGTGGCGATGATCGTTAGCCGCGACACTGCCGAGATGCCTCCAGACGCCGTGGCACGCTCGGCCATCGAAAGCGGCGCGGAAAACCTCAGCGACGGGATCATCGCCCCCGCCTTTTGGTTCCTGCTGGGCGGGCTGCCGGGGCTGCTGGTCTATAAAATCGTCAACACCGCCGACAGTATGATCGGCTACCGCACCCCGCGCTATGCCGATTTCGGCTGGGCCGCGGCGCGGATGGACGATCTGCTGAACCTCGCCCCGGCACGGCTGACCGCGCTGCTCATCGCGCTCCCCGGCGGGGTGCTGCACCACTGGCGCAACATTCGGGCTGATGCGGCGCTGCACCGCTCGCCCAACGCCGGTTGGCCAGAAGCCGCCATGGCGCGGGCCATAGGTGTGGCCCTCGCCGGTCCGCGCAGCTATGATGGGCAGGTGCAGCAGTTTCCTTGGGTGCATGGCGCGGGGGCGCGCGTCATCGGACCTCAGGAGATCGATGCGGCCATCACCCGCCTCTGGCAGGCATGGTTGGTGATGTGGGCAATCGCCCTAGTTCTGGCCTGTCTGTGACTATGAGGATACCTATGCGCCCCACTTTTCTAGCCGCCACCCTTGCGGCCCTCACCCTTCCCGCCACCGCCTTTGCGCAAACGGCCTGTGGCGGTAATTTCTCCAGCTTTATCGCGGATGCCAAGGCCGAGGCCGTGGCAAATGGCGCCGATCCCGCCAATGCCGACCGCTTCTTTGCCGGCCTGCGCCAAGACCCCGCCGTTTTGCGCGCCGATCAGGCGCAGGGCGTGTTCCAAAAGCCTTTCATCGAATTTTCGCGCCACTTGATCTCGGAAAACCGGATCAACCGGGGCCGCGCCATGGCCGAGAAATACGACGCGGTCTTTGACCGGGTTGAATCGGAGTATGGCGTCAGCCGTGGCGTGCTACTGGCCTTCTGGGCGTTTGAGACTGATTACGGCGCGATCCAAGGCGACTTCAACACCGCCAACGCGCTGGCCACGCTGGCGCATGACTGCCGCCGCCCCGAGTTGTTCCGCCCACAGCTTTTCGCGGCGCTGGAGCTTTTCGAGCGTGGCGAGTTTGACCCCGCCACCACCACCGGCGCTTGGGCGGGTGAAATCGGCATGGTGCAAATGCTGCCGCGCGACATCATCGAAAACGGTGTGGACGGCGACGGCGATGGCGAAGTCTCGCTGAAAACCTCTGCCCCTGATGCGCTGCTGTCGGGTGCGAAAATGCTGCAAAGCCTTGGCTGGCGCGCGGGTGAACCTTGGCTGGCCGAAGTCACCCTGCCGCAGGATTTCGACTGGTCGCAAACCGGGCTGGAAACCTCCAAACCCGTCAGCGAATGGCAGGCGATGGGCGTATCCCCGCGAGGCGGTGCGCTGGCCGAGGGACTGACAGCCTCGGTCCTGCTGCCACAAGGGCGCGGCGGGCCTGCTTTCATCGCCTATCCGAACTTCCGGGTTTATTTCGAGTGGAACCAGAGCTTTACCTACGTCATGACCGCCGCCTATTTCGCCACGCGGCTGGAAGGCGCGCAGGTCTATGATGCGGGCAATCCGCAACCCGGCCTCGGTGGGGAGGCGATGAAAACGCTTCAGCGCAAATTGCAATCCATGGGCTATGACGTGGGCGATGTGGATGGCATCCTCGGCTCTGGCACCCGCGCCGCCGTGCGCGCCGAACAGGAGCGTCTGGGCATGCCCGTTGACGGTTGGCCCACGCCTGACCTGCTGAACCAACTGTAAGGAGAAGACCCCGATGGCCCTCAAGAAAACCGCCGCCCAAATGGTCTCTGAGGCCCGTGCCCGGATCGAAGAGATCGACAGCGCTGAGGCCATCGCCATGCTGGACGACGAAAACGTGCAATTCGTCGACCTGCGTGATCCCCGCGAACGTGAGCGCACCGGGTTCATCCCCGGTGCGTTCCACTGCCCACGCGGCATGTTGGAGTTTTGGGTCGACCCCGACAGCCCCTATTTCAAAGAGGTCTTTGCCCAAGACAAGAAATTCGTCTTTCACTGCGCCTCGGGCTGGCGCTCGGCCGTCTCGGTCGCGACACTGCAAGACATGGGCTTTGACGCGGCGCACCTAAAGGACGGTTTTGGCGGTTGGGAAAAAGCAGGCGGCCCAAAAGAGGGCGGCCCAGAAGCAGGCGGAAAGGCTGAGAAACCCTGACGCGCGGCCTTTGATCTGGCCTCTCTCACGCAAAGCTGCCACAAGTTTTGCAACGTCAAAGGAGAGACAGAATGACCGAGATCAAACGCCATCACACCAACACCCGCATGAGCCAAATCGTCGAGCATGGCGATGTGATTTACCTTGCCGGTCAGGTCGGCACGGCGGGTGCGGATGTCGCCACGCAGACCCAAGATTGCCTTGATAAGGTCGACGCCCTGCTGGCCGAGGTCGGCAGCGACAAGACCCGCATCCTGCAATCGACCATCTGGCTGGCCGACATGGCCGATTTCGCCGAGATGAACGACGTGTGGGACAGTTGGGTGCCCGAGGGCCATGCGCCCGCCCGGGCCTGCGGCGAAGCCAAACTGGCGCATCCCGAACTGAAGGTG
>Ga0208315_1001421_pt1 | contig 12263 bp, 15 predicted proteins | sample MalvireepMed_215_FD_184239 | JGI IMG/M metagenome (GOLD analysis project Ga0208315, IMG submission 184239) | Marine viral communities from the Global Malaspina Expedition - Malaspina viral metaG DeepMed_215 (SPAdes) (version 2) | ecosystem: Environmental > Aquatic > Marine > Oceanic | place... | reverse complement strand
AGTACTGATATATCGGGTTATGACTACATTGAAATGTGGATCAGGAGTACGGTAGCTACTAGCTCTGGTAATCTGAAGTTACTACTGGACAATACTGCTAGCTGTGCTAGTCCTATTGAAACTCTTGATGTTCCTGCTTTGTCAGCAGACACATGGACATTTGTTAGGATGCAGCTTTCTAATCCAGAGACTGATACTGCAATTATATCTGTAGGTCTAGAGTACGATTCAGACTTAGGCGCATGTACTGTATGGCTAGATGATATTAGTGCAGTTGCTAATGATACGGCTGACTGGATCAAGATACCAAGGAATTTATGGAAGCTGGATAAAGAAGCTAAGGATGTTATATTCGACGACTATGTACATGCAGTAGCAAGTTATAGTTTGCTGAAGATAGTGGGCGGTGATAAGCCCGCACTACTATCATCGGATTCTGACACAAGTGAAGTAAACGAACAGTACCTTATATCTGCTGGTACGGCTAGGGCGTATGCAGCAAGTTCAGGCGGTTCTGGTACAGATCCTGACCAAAGGCGTTCTCAAGCTGGGTTCTGGTTTGGTATGGCTAATTCAGCTAAGAGATCCTTGCCCTTCCTAAGAAATGTACGGATGGTTGAATAATGGCTGCAAAAGTAGAATCTCCAAATGAGATATCTCTGAATGGGGTTTACTATCCTACAACTAGGCCAGTACAGTCCGTGCTGGCTTCTATTTATCCCTCTAAGGTTGTTATAGGCGATACCACTAAGGACTCCCAGACTAGAGCTTCTATCATTGCGTGGTCTGATTGGCGTGGCGGTATAGGCATAGACCGGATGGAAGAGGGTAGAGACGTTAATAGAGCCTGGTGGTCGGATTGTCAGCTTAGATACAAGAACCATCTGGTGTTGGCTAATCTTGCTAATAAGACAGATACGATAGGACATGGACTTGCTAAAGCTGGTGCAGGTACGGGCATAGGTGCTATCAACGAGTTTGATAACAAGATATATGCTGTGTGGAACGGGTCAATCGGGGAGAACCCTAGAATATATGTATACAACAACGCTGGGGAGTATTGGTGGGACGGTAGATCTGAAGACAACTATATAGGACAGCATGGTAGTGATTCGTTTGGAGTGCCCGACCAGGTTACAGACTCTCTGAATTTTACAAAGAGTGATGGTACTAACTACCTAGTCCTTGCACACTACGATTCCAATGGTAGTGGGTATAGCTATGCTACAGTTCCTAGCTATGATGGTTCTAGTGCTGGGTCCTGGACTAATGACGCTGCGGACACCAAATATTTAACTGCGTGGGATGACCGATTGTGGGGCATATCTCATGCGGGACAGCTATGGTATGCGCTTACTCCTGGTACAGAAGTAAATGACGCTATATTGCCGCTGCCTGATGGGTACTGTACTGGTATGTTTGTAGCTCGTGATGCTGGTGGAGAGCCTATTATATATGTGGCTACTAAGGAAGGTCTCTGGGCGCATGATGCTTCCAATGCACGATTTGTTAAAACTGAAGTAGAGTTTCCATTCCACCCACACGCTGGTAAGGGGTCTGATAGATGGCGCGACTCTATATATTTCCCCAGTGGTCTTGGGCTATATAGGTACGTTAATGGTACAAATGCTCCTGTACTAACAGTAGCTGGTCCTGACAGGGATGATGGTCTTCCTGAATCCAACAGGGGAACTATCATGTTAACTGCTGGTACTCATAACGAGCTTCTTGTTGGGGTAGATGCGACTACCGCTCCTAACGTAACAAGCTCTGACAGTATTCCGTACCAGTGGCATGTAGGTGGTGGTTCTGGTATTAGTGGACACGGTTCTATGGTAATAGATGATGGTACTGGGTATAGCAGCATACTTGGGTATAACGAACTAGGGTGGGAAGCTAAGTGGGTAGCAGATACTGCTGGTCGTAAGATAGACGCAATGCACGTATCAAATGCCTATAGCGATGTTAATGAGAACTATAGGTTGTGGTTCGGTTTCAATGATTTAGTTTACTACATGAAGCTCCCAGTGGACATTATAAATCCATCACGAGTAACGGAGTTTGAGTACGCAGAGTCAGGAACACATGAGACTCCTTGGTTCAATGCAGGACAAAGTGAGGTGGACAAGTTAGCCCTGAAATTAAAGACAGAGGTACAGGATGCTAGTTCCACTGAGACTGTTACGGTGTCATATGCCACTGACTATAGCGAATCCTATACTCAGGCAGGATCTGCTATAACCTCCGATGGTATTACCACCTATACTTTTGGTTCCTCTGCTGGTACGACTTTCAGGGCTATCAAGTTTAAGATAGAACTAGCACGTACCACAAACACATCTACAGCCAACTATAAGAAGAAAACACCTGATGTGGTTTCTCTGACTCTAGAGTGGAGAAAGAAGCTAGAAGCTAAGTGGGGACATCAAGTACAGGTAAACCTTAATAAAGAGTACAAGTCTAAGAGCCCCAAAGATTTGCGGGCTGCCCTAGTGTCTGCTATAGAAAGTTCTACATTAACAGAATTTACGTTTAGAGATGATAGTGGTGGGACTAGAAACTACTACGTTGACGTAACTTCAGCTACAGGAATAGAGTATTCTGCGTATGATGAGCGTGGGGTAAGCACTATCAACTTGGTGGAACCATGATACTGGATGCAGGAACTACAACAGTCTCTACAGCAGGAACCGAACAGCAGATATCTAATACTGCTAATAGGGTTCTATGGATCAAGGCTAAAGCACTTGCTGCTAATTCAGGAATTGCGTACTTAGGGGTTTCTGATGTCACGGCTACTAACGGATATGAGCTATCTGCTGGTAACGAGATTGAGATCAACTTTAAGGATGTAGGTGGCACTGTCGCGTTTTCTAGCATTTATGTAGATGTAGCGACTAATGGCGATAAAGTATGTTGGGCAGTGATATTAGAAGGATAGGTAGTAAGGATGACTACACAAGAGATCAGTGTCCCGCAAGGATGGCCGGGTAGTAATGCAGCCTACCTGGCCTACCTTGCTTTAGTTGGGGCAGGGAAGGTTCCTGGTAGAGATTTTACCTATCAACCCAAGACTCAAGGGGGTAGATTAGAGTTAGGCAAGCAGGTTGACTTTGTTTTCACTAACCCACCTGATCTTGCTATGCAGGTACAGGAGTCGTTTTATGAGCATCATGATGGTGTAGAGACTCGTGGAACAGACGTATTAACTAAGGCGCAACTTGCTGGGGAAGGAATTTCCCTTATACTGTTAGAACATGACAAGTTAGTACAAGACGCAGACGGTGTGATTGAAAAAGCTCTTCAATACGTGGAAGTATAGTCGGGGGTAAGTAACATGGCGATAAATTTCAAAGGACACGTTTTTCAGGATGACGGTGATGCGGTGAATGGAGCTACCGTACAGCTTCTTGAGGCTGGAACGACTACAGTAAAGGATTCTACTACTAGCAACTCTGATGGTTTGTGGTCTTTCAGTGAGAGTGATGTAGATAAATACGACGTTAAGATAACTTCTGGTACTAGTGTTAGATACATTCGTTGGGATGATTGGGTATCTTTTCAGGAACTAGATGTACGGAACAATGCAGCAAATACGACTCCGGCTGCTACGTTTACTAACTTCACAGACAATGCATCTAACCAGGTTGCCGTATTTAGTGGGGCGAATGCTACCAGAGCAGACAACGATGAGATCTATATGTCCTTTAAGTTGGCAGACTCTGCTGGAAACTTAGACGAGTTTGCACGGATGACAGTAGTGGCAACAGACGTAACATCTGGCTCAGAGGATGGGCAGATTGAGTTCGATGTTATTAAAGGTGGACAGCCTACTAAAGTATGGACAATCACTTCCAGCACTGGGGCTGCAATGTCCTTTGACATGAACGTAGATGCCTTAACTATAGGGTCTGGAGCTGACACTGATGTCAGCCTAACCTTCGATGCTAACTCAGCCGATGGTGTTATCACATGGATGGAAGACGAGGACTACTTCAAGTTCTCTGATGAAATACTTATGAATAGCACCGAAAAGATACTGTTTGGTGACACTGGTACGTTCATCCATCAGTCTTCTGACGGGGTACTGACTATAACCTCAGACACTACAGTAGATATAAATGGCGCTGTTGCCTTTGACGGTGCCTTATCAGGTATAACAAACATCACATTATCAGGCACACTTTCAGATAGTAACTATACCTTTGATACCAGTGGTAATGTGTCAGGGCTAGGTACAGTTGCATCGGGAGCCATCACCTCGTCTGGTATTATCAAGACTGATGATGCGACTGATGCCACCTCTACCACTGACGGGTCATTGCAAACCGATGGGGGTCTCAGTGTAGTCAAGGATGCGGTGTTCGGAGATGACATAAAGCTACTGTCTGACAGTGCTGTTATTGCACTAGGCGCCGATGGAGATACTACCCTTACTCATACAGACGGTACTGGACTCACTTTAAACTCGACTAATAAGTTGACGTTTGGGGATACTGGCACATTCATTCACCAATCTGCTGATGGTGTACTCACGATTGAGTCAGACACCACGGTAGATATTAACGGTGCAGTAGCCCTCAATGGGGCAGTAACGGGGGCAACTAACATTACCTTATCGGGTGAGTTAGACGCAGCAACCTTAGATATATCAGGCAACGCTGACATTGATGGCACTACAAACTTAGATGCTGTTGACATAGACGGAGCGGTGCAGATAGACGCTGCTTTCACCTCGGGTGTGGACGGACAGGGTTACGATACTAAGTTTTTCGGAGACACCTCTGGTGCGTACATACTATGGGATACATCTGCTGACAAGTTACTGACAGCGGGTGGGGCCGTGGTCGATATTGTTAAGGATAAGCTGCTGATAGGTGGTACTGCGGTAACTACAACGGCTGCTGAATTGAATGTATTGGATGCCGTTACGGCTGGAACAGTGTCTGCCAGTCTGGGAGTGGTGGTTGATTCCAATAAGGATATAGGGTCATTTAGAAACGTCACACTGACGGGAGAATTAGATGCGGGTTCCTTAGACATATCAGGTAATGCTGATATAGATGGGACGACTAACCTGGATGCAGTGGATATTGATGGCAACGTCCAGTTAGACGGCACTCTCACTGTCGGTGTAGACGATACTGGACTGGACGTTAAGTTCTTTGGAGCGTCTGCTGGTGCATACATGGAGTGGGACGAATCAGCAGACCAGCTTAGAATTATGGGAGCATCGGCAGATGCTACTACCAGTACAGGTAAGCTCCTTCTAGCTACATCGTTAACGGACATAAACGCTAACGACGTAATAGGTAAGATAGACTTCCAGGCTCCGCATGAGGCTGGTGGTACAGATGCGACCGCGGTTGCAGCTTCCATACAGGCTATAGCACAGGGTACGTTCAGCTCTAGCGTTAATGCAACGGACCTGATCTTCTACACTGGGCATTCAGAAGCTGCCACTGAGAAGTTCAGGTTTACCAGCCAGGGTGAGATCGGTATTGGCGGTGCGAACTATGGTACAGATGGGCAGGTGCTGACCTCTGGTGGAGCTGGTGCTGCCCCTGCATGGGAAGATGCTGGTGGTAGTGCTGGAATAAATGTGACGAAATCGTCAGTCGGCCACGGTATTACTGACATAGCTGGGACTACCGTTTATGGCCTAACTACTTTTGACGACGCTGATGGCGGTGGTCTAAAGCTAATAGGACTCACCGATACAGACCATTTAGAGTCGGCAATTGTGGTGGAAGGTATTCTAGGAGGAGCAGCCCAAACAGCAAAGGGTGGTGGTGCTACAGCACTAGGAGTTGTTGCTTTAAGCGCAAACATTAAGAGTGGCACTGGAATTACTGAGGCGGGCTCAGATGGAAACTTAGTTAGCATAGATAATCAGGGGTCTGTTAGGTTCATATTCGATGCGGAAGGGACGGGTCATGCAGATTCTGATTGGACAACATATTCAGATAATCGGTTGAAGCAGGATCAAGAAGCATTGCCATATGGCCTAGCTGAAATTCTTCGACTAACTCCTAAAATATATACACGGTCTAGTGGGGCATTAAATAATGGTGAAGTTACATTAACCGCAAAGTCTTCAGAGATTCGTAGGCAGATTGGTTTTATTGCCCAGGAAGTCAAGGAGATTATCCCTGAGATTGTCAGAGAAATTGATGAAACCAAATCGTTTTATAGTCTTAATGACGGCAAGATAATGGCGGTTGCTGTTAAAGCCATACAAGAATTGTCTACTCAGGTGAACGCTTTGGACGCAAGAATTACTGTATTAGAAAGTGCTTGATAGCTAGCTTAAGTCATGAACGATAGCAAGCTGGATAGATTAATCCAGAATGTTACTTTCGAGCATTTGCCTAGATTGAAGTTGGTGATGCAGAAGCAACGGCTATTGGTCTCATGCCAAGTAGCCGTTATAGCATTACAGTTAGTGGGACTGATCGCTATTGGGGTACTTATATGGAGGCTAGGATGAGTAGAATAAAATTAGTTTTAACGACGATTCTCTCTGCCATCTTGTATAAATTAGCGTGGCCTTCTAGGATTAACTGGCGTGGTATTGGAGCCTTCTTTGGTAGGATTGGGTCTGCTATTGTGTCTGCCATTACGTGGCCTTTTAGAATGACATGGCGTGGTATCAAGGCTATAGGGCGATTCTTTAAACGATTAGGCATCTCCATCTATAGATCCCCACTTAGGGCCTATAGGAGAGTAGTGTTCTGGAGAAACTGGTTGTTGGCAAAAGTAGCTTATTTGAATGAAGAGTCAGATAGATGGAAAATGACCTTCAAGATTATGATGAGTCCGTATTCTTTACTCAGGGCTTGTGGGTTCAGTCCTCAAATGGCAATCGGGGTACTGTTTGCAGGTTCCACAGTAGGTACTGGTGTTGTAGTAAACGAGACGATACTGTCTGAGAAGAGTTTTTCAAATGGTGATGCTGGGATTTACTCTGCACCTTTAGATGCTCCCATTTTCGCAGCTGAGGAATTTAACACACTAAGAGTGGATCTAGGTACTACGGCTGTGGGATCTATAGTTGTCGAGGACACGACACTAGGAACGGCGTATCCCGGATCGACCTTACCAAGTAATGAAACAAATGTAATCCTGGTTGGTGGGCTGGCGACAAGTACCAACCCATCTTTCTCTCAGACCTTTCTTGAAACCTCTTACCTGCTGATTGATCGCTGGCGTTGCGAATCACTTACCCTCAGCAATACCAAAGTCAACAAATTGATAGTGACTGGCATGGTCAGTGATGGGCAAAGTATAGCCCCTGTACCAGGAACTCCTCGCATGAGAGCAGTCAATGGTGGGAACAGGGCTGCTGACATGGAAACCAGAGATTCCTACTTCGACCAATTGAAAATACAGGCAAGCAGTAGCGGGGTTAATGGCAAGGTCGATGAATTGAAACTCATCAACATCTATTCCCGTGGTGGTCCCTGTGTGGTAGACCGTGTACTCGCTAACGTAATAGAAATCCGATTGAGTGAGATAGGGGGAGATTCCAATCTTGCAACTAAGGCGTTTCAAATTGCAGACACTGTGGTGTACAAGTCATTCGAGGCTGAGGGTAACGTAGAAGTTGCAATGGCAGTGCCAGCTGTTCAATAATAGACAGGGTTAAAATAGGGGGAGTGGTATAATGTCAGCCAAATGGAAATTAATCAGCTCTATGACGGTTCTAAGTGGCCTAGCGTTGATTCTGGCTAGGAGAAGAAGGGAGAGGGTACGAGGTGTCTAAACTACTAGATAAGTTTGGGAAGTTAAGACCGCAGGTTTTTCTTGCTTTATGTATGCTTGGTGTTATTTCTATTATTGCAATTAGAGCCGACTTAAATGAGATCAGTGTCGGCTGTGTGGCTGGAATTATTGCACTAGCCAAAGACGTTCTACAAAGTGATGCGTAAGGAGGGAGATTATGTTTGAGTTTCTTGGAAAGATTTTTGGTAAGAAGCATGAGGCTTATTGTGTGAAGTGCAAAACTCATCGTGAGATTAGCAACGTGACGTTTGCTACGGCTAAAGGTCGCAAGTCACGGCGCGGATCTTGCTCTGAGTGTGGTTCCACGACCTCTACATATGTCACAGCATAAATGGATCTTACTAAAGTAAAAGTACCTGTAGCCGTAGTGGGTATCATAGTAGCCCAAGCGTTTGGAATTATCTGGTACGTTGCACAGTTAGATAGCACAGTGTCTTCATTAGATTCTACAGTAACAGAGATGCAATCGGCGATGACTGATACGTCAGTCGCCGTGTTGCAGTCTGAGCTAGAAAACTTGAAGATAGCGATGAACGAGTATTCAACCATGCCTGATATAGAAGATATCTGGGACAGTATTGAAGAGCTTGAATCACGCATAGATGAGGTAGAGAAAACGCAAGCCGTGATCGAGAATGAGATGCGTACTATTATGTCAGATCATTCTAGCTTCGCAGATGTATTAAAGGATCTATCTGCTTCAGGCTTGCTACCTTCTGGAGAGAAACGCTCCTACGGTAACTACTGAGCCCGGGCATGTCCAATGTTAGCAACCAGAATTTTCCTGGAATCTCTATAATGGGAGCGTCAGTAGCGATTCCGTTTTTCTTGCATGCCCTTGTATAGGCTCTCCATTTAGGATTGTCGAGGGTCTGGTCCTGAGTCTCAAACTCCCATGATCTATATGCGAGTTGCATTTCCAGTCCGGTTAGGTCTGGTTTAGGCTCTCCCAGGGATTCTATTAACTCTGCAAGCCAACACACCTCTGCAAAGACAGCTACTGAGAAGGCAGTTGCATCCATTAGTTGTTCTGCTTGGTCTGCGGACATTTCGCCTACGGATATTTTTTCCCTGTTTTCTTCCTCAAGCTTAGCGAAATTAACTTGTCTAGCCGCAGCCATTTCACAGAACCATCTGACAAGACCTACAGAAGGTCTAACATCATACTTATCTTGGTAGAACCTAAGGCATGTCAACGGTGTGCTAGGGTCTAGGAAATCGGCATAGGGGTTGTCTGTCGGATAGTGGTATTCCCTTTGCGCAGGGTTGTGCATATAAGGCTTGGACTCTAGTTTCTTGAGTAGCCTTTGCACTGTGTCTAGAGTAGGAAGTTCTTGTAGAACCTCGGGCTTGGACTCGAGACTCTTGAGGAGCTTCCGAACTGTCTCCAAAGCAGGGAGGTCTGGCAGGGTTTCGGGTTTGTCAGGCATTACCCAAACGCCATAAACATCAGTTTCTCGGTTTGACTGAGCAATTTCTTTATCCCGAGTTTTTTTCCATTCCTTCAGTAGGTTTAACACCTGTGTCGGCTTACCCCACAAGTCATATCTGATCGCTATCTCGTGGATCTTCATCTTGTAGAGAGGATCAATCCCTTTTCTCCCACGAGTCTCTTTTTTTATTTCCCCGACTTTTTCCATAATTTTCCCTATCCCCTTTGTTTGTATTTATATTGGCTCTTCTAAGCTGATTTCATTCAGATGATTCGTCCCACTCCATCCCAAAGGCCGCTGAGTCTGCGTCAAAGCAAGGCATATACTCAAAGAAGTTCCAGTCCTTCATCGGCACATAGAAATTCTCAGGTAGATGTTCTGGTTCCTCCATATCCATATACCCCAGTCCCTGTAGTTCCACCTCTACAAAGCTGAGAGCCATCTCCATAGTTATCATTGTAGTGTCTGGCCTTTGTTGGTAAGGTATGGTCTCCACAAGGTCTGCATACCATAGCTGCTCAGCCACAATGGCTCGTTTCAGTAAGTTGTATTTCTTGTCATCCTTGCGAACAGATGAAGAGACTAGTGCAAATCGCTGTACCAGACCTATCATCGGAGTGACATCAAACATACTCTTGTAAAACCCCATACACTCCATTGCAAAAGCTGAGTATTCTCTTGGCACTTGATCCTTCCCTGGGCCAAGGTCTTCAGGCCATCGAAAATGATGACGTTGCTCATATAGTGCCAGATCTCCGTTCCTGATCTTTTTCATATGTCTAGCGATGGTGGATATCGACGGTAGTGGATTTTTCCCCAAGTCTCCCATGTACGTTCTATCTGTCGCTATTTTTTCCAAGGCGCTTGCAACAGATGAAGGCACATTTGTCATCCCTTGATTGGCCATTAGGTCGGCTATTTTATGCTGCCAAAACAGCGCTATAGTTGGTCGTGCCATGTTATTTATCCTTTGCTTCTACCCATTCGTATTCAAGTTGTTTATCTTTATGTCTGCTCCTCGACCTTGGCCCCCCCAGGCATCCACTCCGGCTCCTCTAGAAACCGGTCTATCCGTTCTCTAGAGAACAGGATTCTTTTATCCAACCGAAACGCTCCAGGTAATTTCCCGGCTTTGGCCAACGCACGTATTTTGTTTTCGTTAAGTCCAAGCACCTCACCCAATTCCTTAGCACCCATTACACGATTCGAAATCTTTGCTGTACCCATCTTATATATATCTCCTTCTGTGTTTATATTGGCTCTTCTAATACCCATATCTCCCACTGCTACACACTATACTCATAAGTGCTTTCCGCACAGTTTTGTTAGGTATACGTTGTGAAGGCAACAAGAATTTCCAGGCACTTTCATAATCACTGTGGACAGCTACTTGGGAATCCCTTTCATAGACATATGAGACTTCCCATAACTTCTGTATCACCGCATCCGCAAAATCAGAGCATTTGGGTCTTACACGACCTTCGTTTAGTGCAGGGATAGTTTTCTCTCTGATTAGCCGTAGGTACGTTTCCATATTCTCTCTACTACTCCACGGCTGTAGGAGCAGCCACTTATCAATGTCGGCCCTGTCCATGTCTTCTTTTGCACAGTCAGCAAGTAAGTCCCGTACCGTGAATCGAGACGCTATAATTAGGTGGTCTAAAAGATCGGGTATTTCTTCTTTGTAATATGTCCTCATATAACCCACCCACTTAATAGTCCTATAAGTGAATGGGAGTGGATTAGTAACTGGATTGGGTAGGGTCAAAACTTGGCGCTTAATATCTCCCCAAACACCAAAAAGGTAATTCTTTAGGTTCATATTCTGCGGAGATATAAGGCTGAGTTCCTGCATGGCTGAGTCGTCTTTCCAGTCCACTTCTTCATCTAGGTCTCGGTTACGGTTTCCCCAGTCATCCTTAAGCTGTTGCTTGATGTTGTACAGACCTTTACGTGATAGCTCTATCTCGAAGTTGTGCAGCAGAAATTCCCTGCCAATGGCAGTCTTCCAATCGTTGTCTGCCCAACAAAGCATAAGCTCTTGCCGTTGGGCGCGAGTTAGTTTGGGCTGAAATCCTCTTTTGCCACGCTTAGCAGTATGCCCCCCAGTACTCGGCATTACGGTATGTCTCCTTTTGTGTTTATGGTTGCTCTTCTAAGCTAATTTCATTGATGATAAAGGCACGAGACTTACGGCCCTCCTTGGTATGCACTCTCACAACCCCACCCTTGGCCTTCTTGGACTCCTTAGATGCCAGCTCAAGTTGATGAAATGCTTTCACTAACCACTGTGGCATTGATGATTGGGTAGTCTTCACCTCATACACGGTATCCTCAGTTTCAACGTCAGTATGGGGGCGAGACTTATCCAGATTCCTAACTCCCCCCAACGCAGCTGCAACACGACGCTCATATGTCTTTCCCCTACGGCGGTTGCCTTTATTGATACTAGTGCGATTCATAGCATTACCCCAGTGAATAACAGGGACTTCCATACTACTCGTGGGTTGGAATGGGACGACTTCCTGGACGATGGGCGGTATTCTTTTGTACGTTCTATCCACCCATGCTTAACAGCTTGTGTCATTAAAGATCCCATAGCCCTAAGATCGTGGGTAAATACGTCACCCTTTATGTTGGGCCATACATCATCCACTATGAAACGAGACCTGGTAGTTGCAGTAGTGTAGATCGCTTCCCTAGCTTGCTCTTTCCAAGCCTCATGCGCTGCTTCTTCGGCCTTCTTTTGCCCTCTTATTGCTGCTTCCCTTGCCTGTTTGTCGTCGAATATCCCTAAAGAACTTTGCACCATTTTCTTTCTCCCTTCTTTTCTGTCGTTGTAGGGCCTTATCCTCATACCTCAGTGGTGAGATTGGTTGGTAAGCCGTGACCACTCGATCACAGCTTTTACAAACCAATAACAGTATGCCCTGATCTTTATACTTCCCTTTCTCTTGTGCGGTCTTTTCGTATGCGACCATTGGTGAAAAAAACATTGCGCCGCAAAATCCACAGTTATCTACTGATACCCAGAGTTGATAGTAG
>Ga0208315_1001419_pt1 | contig 12274 bp, 9 predicted proteins | sample MalvireepMed_215_FD_184239 | JGI IMG/M metagenome (GOLD analysis project Ga0208315, IMG submission 184239) | Marine viral communities from the Global Malaspina Expedition - Malaspina viral metaG DeepMed_215 (SPAdes) (version 2) | ecosystem: Environmental > Aquatic > Marine > Oceanic | place... | reverse complement strand
GTTGCCTACAACGCCGTGGCTGGGTCTGGGAATAATTCGGAGTACATGATTTCGAGCGAGGAAGCGTCCAAGATTGTCTTGTCGAATGGCATTAAATTCCAGGTCGCAGGCACGGGCACGGCTGGGGACACTATTAGCTTCACCGACGCACTGAGTATCACCAGCGCGGGGAACATTGCCCTGAGCGGCACCATCACCGCAGGGACCTGGGAGGGCACTGATATTGGTGTTGCCCATGGGGGCACAGGCGTATCAACGCTGACCGATGGGGGTGTCCTGTTAGGCAGCGGGACTGGAGCCATCACGGCGATGTCGGTCCTCACCGATGGGCAAATGATTGTCGGGGACGGGTCGGGTGACCCCGTCGCAGAGAGTGGGGCCACCCTCAGAACCAGCATTGGCGTAGGAACCGGGGATAGCCCGACCTTTACGGCGGTCACGGCAGGGCAGGTTGATATCACAGCCGAAGGCGACCTCCGGTTGCAGGACAACACGGGTGGGGAATATGTGGGCCTTGATGCGCCCTCGGCTGTGTCGGGCTCCTACACCCTGACGTTCCCGGCTGCGATTGGGGCCGTGGATCAGGTCCTGTCTATCAACAATACGGACGGCACCCTCCAGTGGGCGACTCCAGAGACGGGCGATATCACCTCGGTAGTGGCTGGCGCGGGGATGACCGGAGGGGGGTCCTCTGGGGATGTCACCCTCAATGTCATTGGCACGGCAGACAAGGTGACCGTCTCAGCCGATGCGGTCACGATTGCGTCAACCTATATCGGGCAGACCTCGATTACGACGCTGGGGACCATTGGGACGGGGACGTGGCAGGGCACAGCGGTCGCAGCGGCTTATGGGGGCACGGGGCAAACCTCATACACCACAGGAGATTTACCCTACGCATCTGGGTCCACCGCGATTAGCAAGCTCGGCATTGGCACGGCCAACAAGGTGCTCACCTCCAGTGGGTCTGCGCCTCAGTGGTCAACGCAAGTTGTGAATGCTGCGCTCCCAACCAACGTGGATCTCGGCGGGACACTCGATGTCACGGGCGCGACGACGCTGGATTCGACGTTGGGCGTCACGGGCGCGACTGTGCTGAATTCGACGTTGGGCGTTGGGCAGGCATCGCCTGATGGCACTGCCCATATCGAAACCGGATCGGCAGGGAGTATCACCTTTCAGGGTGCGTCCGATGATCTGATTGTCGAGAATTCGACGCACGGCGGCATCACGGTCGCTACTCCTGCCGCCAGTGAAGGCAGCCTGATGTTCCTTGGGCCGACGACAACCGATTTAGGCATCATCGCCTACAGTCAAGCTAGCCCTGGATTCCAATTCCATGTAGCGAATGCAGAAAAAGCGCGGCTAACGTCGACAGGGTTAGGCGTCGGGACTGCGAGTCCTCAGAGCGTGCTGGACGTGACGATTTCGGGTCAGGCGAAGACGGATACTGGAGGCGTCTATGCCTACTTGGGAAAATCCAATGAGGCATCAAATTACGCTTCCCTTCAGCTCTTTGCCATGGGGGGCACCGCACAGGCCGACAGAAAATGGAAGTTTCAGACAGTTGAAGCAGGCGTCGCCAATGCGGGCTCGATTATATTGCAGGAAAGCGGCGGCACCGTCGGTATCGGGACGGCGACAGCAGGCTCGACCCTCACGGTCAATGGGTCGGTATCAAAGAGTAGCGGGTCATTCCGCATCGATCACCCACTGCCGGCCAAGCAGGACACACATCACCTTGTTCACAGTTTCATTGAGGGTCCGCGAGCGGATCTTATTTATCGCGGGACCGTGACATTGGTCGCCGGGTCAGCCTCTGTGGATCTTGATGCCGCTGCCGGGATGACCGCAGGCACCTGGGTCTTACTCTGTAGGGATGCGCAGTGCTTTACCAGTAATGAAACCGGCTGGCAGCATGTGCGTGGTGCTGTGACGGGCAGCACCTTGACCATCGACTGCGAAGAGTCGGACTGCACCGACACGGTGTCGTGGATGGTGGTCGCTAGTCGGAAAGATCAGCATATGTACGACACTGAATGGACGGACGAGGACGGTCATGTGATTGTGGAGCCGGAGAAACCAGCGCCGGACCCTGAATGATGGGCCTGCTCAGATTCTTCCTGCGTGTGTTCACCGCCATTTTTGGGGGCCACGGGTCGAATACCACCACGGTAGACCCTGAGCCGAGTCTGCCGGCAACGGTCTCGCATAACCCCGTTGCGCCCGATCCTGTGCCCCCTCCAGAGCCGGACCCTATCGTCCCGATTACGCTCGGGAACTGGAAGGGGAATTTCCTCTATCCGGCCTCACGCTATTTTGCCCCGGCGGTGTGTGCCCGTCCCGAAGGCGAACGCCGCGCCTACTTCGCCGAGGAAGTGGCCCGTGGCTATACCCACGTCCTCATCAATGCAGAGCAGGACGACTGGGGGATACGCAACGGCCATCCTGACTGGACGAGCGGGGGATTCAATGCCTACGCCCCGGAAGGGATGCCGCAACTCATCGAGGTCCTGTGGGAGGCGAGAGAAGCTGGACTGATTCCGATGGTGGGGGTCATTGACCAACCCACGCTGGAGCGCCTAGACCTCGACACCATCATTGCCCGCACCCAGCAGCTGGTGGACTCCACCCATGAAGATGTCTGTCTCTATATGCTCAGCTGGGAGTTGAATGAGGTCTGGGGGTCCGCTGATGAGCGCAACCCCAACATCCACCGCTGGATTCAGGAAGTGGATTGGCACGGGCGCGACGTAGGCATTCACTACGCCCCGCCCCCACTGGGCAACACCGACTGGGAAGGCGAGGAAGACCACGTCCATGGGGGCTATGGCCTCTATGAGGACCTTCCACCCAACGTGGTGCGAATGGCGCAGTTCCCGAATGAGATTGACGACGAGACACTCACATTACGCTGCCGCCTCGGATGCGAAGTCAACATGCATACCAACACCAAATACTGTGCGTTTGAGCATTCTGGGTGGCATCGACGTGACCCCCGGTGGTCCGAGGAGGACTGCACCCGGCGGGCCGATATCTGCCGGTCGGTGATGTCACTGCACTTTGCGCCTGACCAGTGCGGGTCGATGAACGGATAGCCATGCCGTATCCCATCCAGACTCAGGTCTTCACGGTCTTTCTGGGGACACAGGAGGGTATCCACTCTGTGGCGCTACCCTCGATCTACTCCTCGTCAGGCTCGAGGAACCTCTGGATAGACAAACTGGGCCGTGCCAAGAAGATTTCGGGCTACGCCAAGCAAAACTCCTCGGCGGTGACCACCAATACGGGCGGGTCAGCCACGATGCTGCGGGGGTTGCGAGCCTACCGGAAGACCAACAGCGACGGCACCATCACGCGCCAGGTGCTGGGGGTCTTTGACGATGGCACGAACGAGTACGAACTCTGGTATAGCACCGACGATGGGGTGAACTGGACGTTCATTGCCGATCTGGGGAGCGGATCGGTGGGGGCCATCCCTGATTTCGCCCAGGTGGACAACACGTTGTTCTTTGCTGATGGTGTCGTGGCTCCCCGAGCGTGGGACGGCTCGTCGCTCTCAACCGCTGGTCCCACAGCACAGTCACCGACGCCGACTGCGGCCGTCAATACCGATAGCGGCCAGTTAAACGGCTCCTATACGTGGAAACTGGTGAGTGTCGATGGGTCTGAAACCCGCACCGCCGGGTCGGCCACGTCGAACGTCATCCAGTTACAGAATGAACAGTCGAACCTGTCCTGGACGGCTGACAGTGTCACCGATATTACGGGTTACGAGCTATACCGCACCACCGGCACTGGCACGACGTTCTATTTTGTGACGTTTGTCGATGGACGCACCACGGTCGCCTACACCGATAATGCGTCAGACCTGGATATTCTGGCAAATCGCGCCCTTGAGGAGCACGGCGATGCCCCACCGACCGGATCGTACCTCTGCGAACCCCACAAACAGCGACTCTGGTGGGGACGGACCAACACCTATCCGCGTCGGGTTCAGTGGTCCGACCCAGGCCAGCCCGATCAGGTGGGCGTCAATAACTACCTCGATTTTACCGATCAAAGTTCGGTGGGGGACCTCCTCACCGCAATCATTGGGGATTTCGAGGGAATGCTGGTCGCTTTTCAGGAGCGATCCATCTGGACCGTCTCGGGCAGTGGAGAAATAGTCTCCGACATCATGGACTGGACGCGGACCAAGTCCAACGCCGTCACCGGCACCGTCTCACAGGCGTCAGTGGTGCGTGTGCCTGCCGGGTCCACCTATACCGACTCCTCGGGAGGCCAGGTCACCACAAACCGGGTGGTGCTGGCGTATTTCACCCCGATGGGCGACATCCGGGTCTTCGATGGGAACAACGACACCATTATTTCCACCCCGGTCAAGGAGACGTTGAAGACGTTTCTGTATGCCCAGCGCACGAAAATCCATGCGGTGCATGATGTGGAGAACGGGCATGTCGTCTGGTTCTGGCCCGGACCCACCCCGGCGGGCGAGAATGCCGAATGCACCCAGGCCGTGGTCTGGAACTACCGCTGGGGCGTCTGGTATGTGTGGCCCACGATGCCGATCTCGGCGGCGACCACCGTGGACACCTCCAGTGACACCCAGGTCATCATCGCAGGCGAAGCCCAACTCGGGAAGGGCGGGTTTGCCTATAAGTTCTTCAGCGGGGATTCGTTCGACGGCGACGATATCGCGTCTCGATGGATCACCAAGGTGATCTACGGAGGGGGCGAGGGGCAGGACAGCCTGATGGCGTTTCTCAAACGCTGGCGCTGGCTAGACATCATTGCCGAGGCGGAAACGGATGTCACGCTCACCGTGGAGTGGATGAGTGGCAGTTCGTCAGACGACGCCGTGAGTCGCGGAGCCGCCAGCCGGTCCCTGGTGGCGGTGGGCTTGCAACTGATTACCGCTGACGGGAACGGCATCGAGACCTCTGAGAACAGCAATATCGTGGTGCCCTACGAGTCGGTGCAGAAGATTATCAATCTGGAGGGGACCAACGGCGACTACGTCCAGGATGTCGGATGCCGGATTCGTATCAGCGATGATTCGACCAATGGGAGTTGGAGTCTCGAGGGAATGACCCTCGGCTATCAGGTGTTGCCGGGAGCCACACGGAGGTTGCAGGGCTAATAATGGAGCGACGAAAGAATGACTGGATTTCGGGGGCCATCAAGCGGCCGGGAGCCTTCCGACGCAAGGCCGCTGCGGCGGGAGAAAGCACCGCCGAATATGCGCGGAACGTGCTCAAGGCTGGGTCACAGGCGTCAACCCGGACCAAGCGGCAGGCGAACCTGGCCCAGACCCTCGGGAAGATGCGGAAGGCGTAGATGGCACGCAGCAATATCCCGCTGGACTTTCCCACCCCCGACTTTGCACGGGTGCGGGAGGAGTCTGGGCCGGTAACGGAACGGTCCATGCGGTCGCTCTATTTCGCGGCCCTCGACACCCGCCGCCGGTTGACGCGGCTCCAGCAGGAACTGGGCTGGAAGGATGTCGCCTACGCCAGTGGGAACTTCACCGCCAATAGCGGCACCTGGACCGTCGCCAGCGCCGACCAGCAGCTGTATCAGTTCATCAAGATCGGGCGTTTCATGGTGGCGAGCTTCTTTCTGGAGAATACGACTACCGGCTCAGGGATGGGCAACCGGCTGACGATCAAACTCCCGCTGGGGATGGCCGCGTCCACCACCACCTATACGGGACCCCTCACTGTCAGAGGAGACGTGGAGACCGAGGGCTACATCACCACAGGCGGCACAACCTCGCTCTACTGCTTTCGGACGGACCATGCGGCATGGCCGTCGAGTGTGACAGACGACCTGGATATCCGCGGCATGATCACCCTCCAGGTGACCGAATGATACACTGCCGACTGGGGGACTATGGCGACGATTACGCTGCGGCCGTTCGGTCCAGACGACCCGCCCACGCTCGAGGGGTGGTATGAGCACGACCGAGCGGGGCTGGAGGCGGTGATGGGGGTGCCACTCCCGGATGCGTTGGATTGCACCATGGCTTTCAACACGCTCTTCCAGGCGCAACAGGAAGGACGCACGATTTTCCTGATGGCGGACTGTGATGACCGGTCGGTGGGATTCACCATCCTGAGTGACGTGACCCCGGCGGGGGATGCAGGGAGACCGCATATTTACGTGGTGCCTGCGGAGCGCCGGCACAGTTTTACGGTGGCGAAGGAAGGCGAAGCCGTCGCGAAAAAGCTGGGGGTCCGGCACCTGATGGTTTCGATTAACCCGGAGAACCGCCGGTCACGACTCTTTGCCAAGCGACTGGGCTATGAAACGGTGCCGCACCTGATTTTACGGAAGGAGTTGCAGTAATGGCAGTACCAGACTGGTTGATGAGATTGCTTCCGACGATTGTTCCATCGCTAGCCGCTGGCGCTGGAGCGGCGTTTGGGACCGGGGTGACTGGCGAGCTCGCAGGCTATGGCGGCAAGGGTCCGCCAAGACGGTCGGATCTCACTGGGACCATGCTCGGGGACGCCACACGTGGCCTGGATCAGGTGTTCGGCATCGGTCTGGGACGGGCGACAACCCCGCTCTCGGTGGGCACCGCGGCGTCGGTACAACCAGTCGCAGGACTGAAGGCAGTCGATACGGCGCTGACTAACCCAAGCCAGCTTACACGTCCGGGCATCAATATTGGATCGAGGGGTCCGGTCGCGCCTATCCCACAACCAGCCCCTGATTTCCCTAATCCGGGGGGCGACATCCCACAGTTAATGGCGATGTTGCAGTTGCTCGGCGTCGAGCAGGATCAGTCCGGGAACTTCTTTACCGGAGCCACAGGCGGGGGTAATGACTGGAGCAATAATGACGACTCCCCGTATCTCTCCGGTCAGGACCCAAATGCCTACAGCTTGGAACGAAAATTCCCGGCCCGCACCCCCGGATCTGCTGAGGACTACGACTTACCCATGAACCCAGACGTTCGCCACCCCGACTACGAGGGCGAACCAGGGGGCGAAGGGTCTGAGACGGAGGGACCGGGAGGGCCGGGGTCTATATTCGCCTTTACCGGGGCACGGCCTCTGCCACAGAGCGGGGTTCGGCGTAAATCTCTGAACCCGCCATTCGATCTGGCTAAACTTGCCCCGTCGGCGGCCCTCAATGAAGCTTTTCGCCGTAGAAAAGATTCAGTTAGCTAACGAGGCACGATCATGCCACAACGCAGAAGACTGAACGGCTATAACGGCTCCGGTGAAGGGTCGGAGTTTGAAGGCGAAGAAGCCTACCCCGACGAAGGCTGGGAGGGCACCGTTACCGATGTCACTGCTGTGCCCGAGGCGATCCCTGATCCAGTAGGGGTTCAGACCACCGAGAGTTTTAGCGGCATCGATTCGCCTCTTACAGAGTGGCCCAGTGATGGTGCTGACAACGGGTTCGAGCTTACTCCATTGGCACATTCAATGGGCGGACCAGGAGGCGGCAAGGGTGCTCTCTACGATATAGAGGAACCAATCTACTCGGCGTTCCTTCCACAAGAAGGCCAGGGAGAAACCGGCGATCCCGACGACCCAGGCGAGGTGATCACCCCAGAGACACAGCGCAGCCAACCGGGAGACGAACTGCTCGACGAAGAACAAAAAGCCGATCAACGGCGAGAAGATACCCAGCGGCGCGACGAGTATGTCCCGCCACCGCCCCCAGAACAGACCGCGGAGGGAGCCCCAGCATGGACCGAAGGCTTCCCAACCGCGTTGGAGAGGGACCTCGCAGATTCCATGTGGGACCCGTGGCGACGGGGCACCGACGCGGACGGCAATATTGTCTACAACGAACCGAATGAGGAAAACATCCTTGGCTTCCTAAGCTCCATCTTTCAAGGCAAACACAATATCGCCGGACTTGAGGAAGCCGAACCGTATCTCCAATGGTTCTTTGGCCCGAATGTCAGCATCGTGCGTCGTGATGATGGGTCCGCCTACGACTCATTGATCGTTAACGGAGAGATTATCGACGTGATCAAGGGCGCAGAACGCGGAGGGGAGGCGTGGCAGTGGTTTCCTGACTCAGAGGCTGATACCGGAGGAGGATACGACGGCACCGGCACCGGCACCGGCACCGGGACAGGCACCGGAACTGGGTGGGGCACCGGCACCGGGACAGGCACTGGGACCGGCACCGGCACTGGGACCGGGACGAGACGCCGTCCCCCACCGACGCTTCCATCGTCCTATCAGGATGCGGAATTTATTCGGACAGGCGGGGTGTCCTCCGATAGCCCCCTATCCCAGATGACCGACCGGTCCTTGGCCGAACTCCTGAGAGCGGGCGGTGTCGCTGCCACGCCGTTGGCGGGGGATGTGGAATCGACGCTCAGGGACATTCTCCAGAACCGAGGATACCAGGACCAGTATCGCACCCCCGAGGAAGAACAGACCCGGCAGACGCTGTCTGGCTTGATCTCCGAACAGGGCGGCGAAGCGCCCATGTCTGACTTCGGCCGCCAGTTGCGCGGTCGTCTCTCGGGCGAAATGGCCGCTGACGGGGAACGCCCGCTCACCGAGTTTGAGCAGGAAACCCAAGCGGGCCTACAGAATATCGTTGCGAACCAAGGCCGACTCCCGCCGAGCGAACTCGCCGCCGCCGCATCCAGGCACTTACAGGCCATCATGGAGACTGGGGGGCAACGCGACCTGACGCCGATGGAGCAGGACACCGCTGCCCAGTTACGGCACATTATCACTACCGGCGGGGAGGTCCCGGCCAGTGCCCTCGGCCAACGTATCGAGAGTGACATCACCCGATTACTGGAGACCGGCGGGGCGCGTCCTGGCGAAGAGCAGCGCATGGCGATGGGAATCGAAGCCGCCCGATCGCCGCTGGACATCCTGCGGCGGGGACAGCTCTCACAGGGCAGTGCCGCCTTGGCGGGACGGGGCATGTTGGGGAGTGGGGCCGGTGGGGAGTTTGGCGAGCGGCTGGAAGAGCGTCTTGCTCCGCAGTACACCGCTGCTGCCCAGCGACTGGAGCTCGACCGCCGTGCGCGGGAAGATGCCCGGTACGAGCAGGCGCTTGGCCTTGGCGCACAACGAGCCGGACAACGAGAAGCCCTCCAGCAACAACGCCTCTCGGGGGCGTTAGGGCAGGCGGGACAGATTTCGGCCGAGCAGGCGCAGGAGCAACGTCGTGCGATGGAAGTCGCCACGGGGCAGTCGGTGGCGATGGGTACCGCCGAAGCCGAGCAACGCCAACGCGCCCTGAGCGGAGCCTTGGGAGAATCGGCGCGAATTTCCGCCCAGCGCGAACAGGCGCGAGACAGCCGACTGTCCGACGCCATGAGTCAGTCACGGATGATGACGGCTGACGAATCGGCGCAGCGCCAGGACCGCTACCTCACGGCGATCCAAAACCAGATGGGGATTTCGCGCGACGAGGCGATGTTCCGCGAGAATCGCCTGAATCAGGCGCTAGGATTAGCCACGGGCATGTCGCAGGAGCAGAGTCGGAACCTGCTGAACACGGCCAACACCGTGACCGACAGACAGCGGATGTATTCCGACATCGCGATGCGTGGCATAGATCAGAACATGGCGTGGAACCAGTTCCTGGCCCAGTTTGGGCTGGAGCGGTATGAAGTAATGGAGCGCCTCCAGCAGGGACGTTTTGATTCACTGCTGCCGCTGCTTAGTATGATGTTCGGAGCTGCCGGACAGGCCGGACAGGGATATATCCGCAACCCATAGGACGCACCATGGCCTATACCCCGACCAACTGGGCGACAACGCCTGATAGCGCGACACCGATGCGGCGGACGCAGTATGCGCCGAAGCCCGGAGCGATGCAGGAACCCCGAACGAAGGGTCCTACGCGCCGGGTGCAACGTCGGCGTGGACGACAGCAGATGGCAGGAGCGCCACAACAGGGCGGCTACGCCCCTCACATGGCCCCTGCGCCCCAACAGCGGTCGCAGGCACCCATTGCCCCTCCCGAGGTCCCGCTAGCCCCTGAGACGGCCAGTCAGGGCGATTTCCTGGCAACGGCACGCATCCCTGGGATTGGGCGACCTGGCACTGAGCGCGGGGCACCGAACGTCCGCCGCCGCAGGAGGGCATAATGGCTGTCAGACGACGCATCGGGGCGGCGCTGCAGGGGTTTGCCGACGCCTTTGGCCCCCTGTATCAACAGCAGCAGTACATGGACCGGATGGCGCTGGGCGACGAACGGGCCGAAGCCCGCGAGAAACGCGTGGCGCGACGAGAAGACATCGCTGATGTCACGGGGTTACTTGAAGCAGAGGCGGGAACCTTCCCGACGCGATGGGATTTTGATGAATTTAAGAGCGGGGTGGCGGAGCAGTATCCGGGTCTTTCCCCCGAAGAGATCGGGCGCATTGGGGATTCCCTTTTCCCGACCGATGTGGAACGACAGCGTCAGGTGAGAACGAATATCGGGCCGACCTATCTTAGCGTGGATCGTGATCGCCTCGTGCGTGAACTGGAGCAAGTGGGCGGCAGGCCCATTCCGGGAGTGAGTCCTGGGATGGTAGGCCCGGTCTATCCACCAGAGTTAGCCCCGCTTGAGGCTCTTGAGGCACAACAAGCGTCTGATCTGGCATCCGAAGAGGCCACCCTCCGACGCCAGTTTGATCTTAAACAGGAATTCGAGAGCGAAGACACCCAGAGAGACCTTAACCTGCGGCACGCCGTAGCCCAGCGGCAGCATCAGGACAGGATTGATATGATGTCTGCGGAGGCGCAAGCTCTCGGTGACATTGCTAGCGCCCAAGCGTTAAAGGACTATGCGGAGCAGATGAGACTCACAGAGGCATTCACAGCGGAGCATTTTAGTGAGGCATTGGCTCGGGACGTAGCGCGGGAGACGTCCATCTACGCAGCGATGAGCCCTCTACAGTTGGAACAGGAGGCAGCACGACTCGAGCAACGCCTCCAGGACGACATGCTGCGCCTAGATGAACCCTATGTGCGTGCCGAAGGGCGTAGGGCCGCAACGATAGAGGAGGCGGTCAATGCGATCCGGCTGAAGGATGAGATGGTGCGGATGAACCCGGACGGTCCGTACCAAGCCGCCTTCTTAAAAGACCTTGAGAAGCGCACTGCCCTGCAACTCTACATGAATCAAGGGGCGCCGACGTATGCTATCGAGTTTGACACCACAACTGGCGAACCGAAGTACAGCCTGATGCAGACGCGGGGTCCAGAGGGGAATTGGCGGTGGACTCGGATGGCAAGCGGGGAGGGCGTTGAAGGCTTCTACCCGCTTCTACATCCAGAACTCGCCGCCGCCGCGACCGCGGGCCTAGACACTGCCCAAATTATGAGTCTGATGGGCGGGACTCCTGGCGGGACTCCTGGCGAGACGGGCGCTGGTCCTCCTGGTGCCCCTGGTGTCGATCCTGCCGCAGGCCAAGGGGACCTCTGGGGGTTGGGCGACGACACGGCGTATGGGGGGCCGGGTGCCCCAGTACGGCTTACTCCAACCGGACCTCAGTGGCAATTTGGTGCGTTTCCCATGGCGACGGCTGGAGTATCGCCGATGCGTGGAGGAAAGTACGTCGGGGGTGGGCCAAGCGCATGGCTCGATCCAGAGGGTGCGCTGGCAATGGAAATCTCTCAGTATCAATCTGGACTTGTCGATCTCGAACGAGAAACCGAGCAACTCTCGGGCGAACTTGAGGTGTTGCAAACTACGCCAAATCTTCCCCCTGGGTATGCACTCGCCAAGCAGGCGGAGTTGGAAGGGCGGTTACGGACAAACGCGGAACTTCAGGCACAGTTGAATGCCCGGATGGCTGAAGTGTCGGCGTGGTTCCAGGCACAGTAATTCTCATGGCAGACACTATTGCAGATTGGGCTGGGCTTGAACTAACGCGTCGTCTTGAGCGAGCGCAGACAGCGCGTGAAAGAAGCCAGGTCTACGCCGATGCTGCCCGCGCCCGCACGAACGCTGACTTCCGCGCCCGTCTCGCCCAGATTGCCCAGCACGGACGCTTTCAAAGTGGTGGCTGGGGCGCGGCACAACTGGGGTTGGCTGCGGCTACGGTGGCGCCATACCTCCCGGTGGTGGGATCGGCGCTCGGCCCTGTGGGGACGGGCATCGGGACGGCTGCGGCCCTCGGGTTGGGCGGCATCGGGGCGGCGAATATCGCAGAGGGGCTTCAGCGCCGGTCAGAAGGCTTGCCCGGAACCACGATGCAGATGGGGTTAGGGGCGGCAGACGTGGGGTTGCCCTTCCTTGGCCCCGCCTCCCGCCTCCTGCGAGGATTGCGCGGGGCAAA
>Ga0208315_1001417_pt1 | contig 12287 bp, 24 predicted proteins | sample MalvireepMed_215_FD_184239 | JGI IMG/M metagenome (GOLD analysis project Ga0208315, IMG submission 184239) | Marine viral communities from the Global Malaspina Expedition - Malaspina viral metaG DeepMed_215 (SPAdes) (version 2) | ecosystem: Environmental > Aquatic > Marine > Oceanic | place... | reverse complement strand
TTACTTATTACCCGCCCATACCTGCCACGCCCCGCCGGTCGTCCCGTTATTGTGGTCATCTCCAGATACGGCGCGCTTGCTGTGTAGAAATTGCACCGCCAAAAAGCTTGCAAGTCTTGACAGGCTGTGGTATAGATATACACATCATTATAAAACTGGAGGATTTAAACATGACTATGAAGCTAGACATCACGAGTACAGTCTCTACGTTGAAAGAGATCGAACGCGTACTGTGGCATGTACTGCTAGACCGCGAACCGGTCGATATTGTTGCCACTCTATTACATGAGACCGCGCACGCTTGGAACTCATCAAAAGGTATTGAGGACTGCGCAAGCAATCAACGCCACAACAAACACTTTAAAGAAAAAGCCGAAGCGCTTGGGCTAATTGTGGCAATGCTAGGAAGAAATCCACAGCAAAACCGCGACGTGTTGCTTGGGGTTGTGATGAAAATTGTCAAGGCAATATCACAGTACGAACGCAAAAACTAGGAGCGGTTAACGTGTACACGTAAACGTTTACGTGTACACGTTCAATTGTCTTACCTATTAAGCGGGGCAAAACAATTTACCCGCTTAATAGATGAAGCAATTCATCAAATAATAAAGAGGGTAGTGACCAACACCGGAGGAATAACATATGACAGACTTAGGGCAACTCAACAAGGAACGTCTTATCTTGATTAAAGAATCGGAATCTGGAATGAGTCACGGCATGGAAGTACTCATTAATGAGATAAAACAAGCGCAACAACCGGTCATGCGTACCGGCGAGTGGCATCGACTGCAAGAAGTAACTGTATACTTTACGTGGGTAACAGATAACCGACTAATGGCGCACATTATTGTCAATAATAGACTACAGCGACTAGTCATACCCGAAGCCGGACATAGACTCTATGCGAATAACAAGGACGGCTATCAGGCCAACGGTGGTGGATACAGCAAGCCATTCCATATTCTCGAACGCATGGTAGCAGAAGTCCAAAAACACATCGACGTGACCGTGGGCGTCGGCCGTTGGCAAGACCTCATAAAATGTGAGGTTGTCTAGGTAGCTAAATAATCTCTACGTGTACACGTAAACGTTTACGTGTACACGTTCAATTGTCTTACCTATTAAGCGGGGCAAAACAATTTACCCGCTTAATAGATGAAATAATTCATCAAATAAAATAAATACCTGAGGAGGTGAACTAATGAAAACATGCGAATGCAAATGTCCCAGATGTGACGATAGATATGAAGAAAAGCACTGTGTTGGCGATGCTGAAGGAGGCTGTTGTTACTTCTTTGATCTACCACCACCTCAAGAAGATACGCCTAGCCTTCCCGAATGGGGTGAAAGCGGACACAATAACTACGAAATAACGCACTCATAGTGCGAAAGGAGGTAACTAGTATGCCTTATTGTGATGAGTGTATGACTGAAGCCTATGATGAAGTAGGAGAAAATCCAGAAGATCAAAAGCAATTCCTAGATGCTTGCTCCTACATGATGGCTGATCACCTATGTGATCGCATCGAAACAAATGGCGAAATTAAATGTGCTTGCGAGGCACATATCTAGAAAGCGAGGTGAACTAATGAGATATCAATTAGGAACTCCCACGGAAACATGTGAATGTAAATGTGAATGCGATGGAAGACTATCAACGGTCGTCACATTGTGGGATGCATGTTGGAAATGTGGAGTCGACTGGCTCGAAGGTTCCCGCAAACATGCACCGAAAGAGAAAACGCTAGAACTAGCAGACGCAGAAAAGAAATCCAAACGTTAACGTGTACACGTAAATTTTACGTGTACACGTTAGGAGGTAAACATGGTAACAGCAACTAAAAGCATTTGTACTTTTCCAGATCATGACGCAATCACTACAGTAAAGCATGCCAAACAACACGCGCATTCCTTGAGTGACCCCTCAAAAATGCCCGGCTACTCCTACGGAACGCCGGCGGAGGCGTGCAACGTGGGTAGCAAACTAAGGACGGTTAAAGGTTCAGTTTGTGAAGGATGCTATGCATTCGAAGGATTTTACAAACTCTATGGTAAGACAATTAAACCGGCGCAATACCAACGGCTTGACCTAGCATTAAATGACCCGCATTGGGTCGACGCCATGACGTTTTTAATAAATAAATATTGCTATGGTTTAGAATTGCCGTTTAGATGGCATGATTCCGGTGATCTCCAATCAATAGAACATCTTGAGAAAATTGTTCAGGTATGCAGGAACACGCCGAACGTTATGCATTGGATACCAACGCGCGAATATAAAATAGTCAAGGACTGGCTAAAAATTAATGGCGCATTTCCTGACAATCTTGTTGTCAGAATCTCCGCGCATATGATAGACAAGCCCGCGCCGAATATAGGCGGGCTTCCTACATCAACAGTAGTAACAGACGGCGCACAGTCATGCCCGGCCTCAAAACAAGATAACAAATGTCTTGACTGCCGGATGTGTTGGACTCCGTCAGTTAAGAATGTGAGTTATGGCAAGCACTAATAATCTCTACGTGTACACGTAAACGTTTACGTGTACACGTTAGGAGGCTTAAACAATGGAATTTTACGACAAACAAAATAGAATCGACTCGGCTATCCATAGGCAACAAGCGCGCATTGACAAGCTAGTTGATGGCGGGGTTGACCTTAAAGGTAGACCAATTAAAGCATCACTTGAGCAGTTAGAAGCCACGCTTGCGTTGATAGGCAAAGATCATTTTGATTATCAGCAGGTAAAAAGCAAGGCGCACGCGTTAGGGAAAATAAATACTGATGAAGCGCTTACGGTTCATAACGCGCTTGGCGACTACCCTAACGCCGACAACGGCGGGTGGCAGTCGGGCGTCAACCTAGCTACAAAAGTTATTGTGACCCAAATGATAAAAGAGTTACTCTAGGAGGCAAAGGTAGACGGTGAGTGGGTTTAGTGGGGTTTACGTGTACACCTAAATCACATAGGACTTGACAAATGATCTACGTTGGTGTATACTATCTACGTTGAGCAAAATTTAGGGTGGTGACCAACACCAAGGAGATAAACATCATGCGTGAATACGGCAGCACAAAAGAAAGAGAGGCAAGCGTGGAATTTACTATTACAATTCATTGTAATAGTTGTGATAGCGAGAACCTGAGAATGCAAAATGTGGTCTGCAAGTGGGACATTGAAGCGCAAAAATGGAAGTTCACAGACAGTCCAGAAGGCTATATTTACCTTTGCCTTGACTGCGGTGACGAGGATGCTGACTGCATAGAAAGAGAGGTGGTGAAGTGATGGAAGGAATAGCTTACAAGCTGAAAACAGAAGACATAGAGGTTTACTATGATGACCAATATGGAGAGGGAAAGTGGGAAGCACTAGACTGTGACTCCAAAGACACCATAACTAAAACGGTCGGTGTTGCGCTTAGCTTCATGGCGCCAGATATAATTCGAGATACGCTAATGTTGGTAGAAAGCGAGGCAGAAAGCGAACACTACGGATGCACTTGCGCAGGCTCCATAGTAGATGCCACAGGCTCTTGCATACATACTGTATAGTTTTTGGGGACAATCTAAAGTCTACGATAATGGAGGTGAAGTGATGGGAACATTCTGGTCTGGCCTTGCGGAGGGAATTCAGTTACGTAAAAAATATGGAGCAGTCTGTGGTTCTTGTCTTGGTGACCACGATATAGCAGATGACGTACTGGAAAAAAGATTAAACAGGGAACACGATGCAACTTGTTGGATGAGTTATGGAAAGGACTCCTCTGCACGACCGTTCTGCGACAAACATCGAGACTATTGGATGCAACGTGGATGGGGGGTGAAGTGATGGAAAACTTTGAAGCTTACGCATCAAATCCAAATTTAAAATACAAGCGCACAGCCAAGTGGGTGAGGAATAAAGCAGAGGAAAGAATCGCCCAGTCCAAGTGCATAGAGTGCGGAGAACCACTACATAAGTGGGACGTTGAGGGCGAAGAGATCGCATGTACAGATTGTCGGGATAATAAATTTAGCGGGGATAGGCGACAATGAATAAGGTAATCATATCACATAGCGGTGAGATTCATGGTCAAGGTAGCGACCCATTCAGGTGGGTAAGTTACTTGACAAAAGAGGAACGTAACGCCGTCAAAGATGGGGAACTTGTGGTTGTCCTAGGCGGTAGCACTCACTCAGGCTACCCGCCGTATCGAAAGGTTGTCTACGAAGACCGGCGGTATATGCACAGAGTTCCAAGCGAGTACGAGCAAGAAAAAATTAATAAAGTTTTATAGACAGCGCCCCCCTACACGATAGAGAGACTCTTATAGAGAGTCTCTCTCATCGTGGAGGAAGGGCTTGACAAGAATGGTACAATAGTATCAGGAGGTTTTAAGCATGGGGATTGACAACAACATAGCATCTATTCCAACGACCACAAGGGAAACCAGAACAAGAATTGAGCAAACAAAGTGTCCCGACTGCTTGGCCGTTGGTCTAGGTGTTTTCCTTTCCCCGCTGTACACAGGAAAGGCGGGCAAGGTTTTGATTGCCGGTAAGTGCTACAGATGCAGACGTCAGTTTACCGAAACAGACCTATTCCCAACGAACAGTTAACGTGTACACGTAAACAATTCGATGCGCTCACGCCGGTGGGACGGCGTAGGCTTTAATACTGCGAGGGCGTTTCATGTTTAGCGTCCTAGCAGACGGCAAGAACAACAAATAAATAACTTCTCAGTAGTAAGCGAGAGATCACAACCGTTCAAAGCCGTCCGCTACACAATCTCCAAGCCTATAAGGGTAATCGCAGTAACTCTGGTATAGGTTCGACTCCTAGGCGCATCACCTAAAATAGGGAGGATTTAGATGAAGCATTCGCAGGAATTACTTAGCGCCTATCAGGATATCAAAGAGGGGAAGAAGGCGGAGGGGGAACCGCAACTTGAAACGCGGGTCATCCTAGCAGAGATGGTACTAGCCATCAAGGGTCTCAGCTACACGCTACAAAACATACAAGACCAACTATCCAGATACCAAACAGGGAGGCACTAATGCCAAGAATTACAGGCCAGATAATCAAGGGATCAAACGGAGAGTCAATAACAAACGCCTCCGTTCCCGCAAGTTACAGTTGGGTGGTAAAGTTCAGGTTCAAACCCGAAGGCGGGCAACCGATTGAACTGAGTTGCAAGAAGGAAAAGTATAGAGCGGACGAAAACGCAGAGGAACTCCAAAACTTAATAACACTTGTCGAGAAAGAAAACAAACTCGATGCCGTTTCTACTCTTAGTATTGAGTATCAAGAAGTTAAAAAGGACTCAGGCTATACTGATAACTGGGTCAAAAGGGCAACGGTGGTTTCATCTCCCGCTCACGCTACAGTCGAGGCGCCCGCCGATCTGGCTCCACCGTCTGGGGAACTGAACTACGATCAGCGTATACAGCGTCAGGTTGGATTCAAGGGCGTTATCGAGATGCTCAGTTCTATCCCATCTTATAAGTGGGAAGAGGCGCTTACTGCTCTGATTAAAAACGCCCCCCTGATTAACCTTTCAACAGACCTCATGTACGAAATAATCATAGCCCATTACTCAGCCCACCAAACAGAGGAGGAGTTGCCGGAAGAGCATAAGCAAGACGTAATTGAACAGTCCCGATTTTAATCTAAGTTTATAAGGAGACTAACATGGATATCGATGAACAGATTGCGGAGTTTGAGAAGAAAGACGAGATGCGCCGTGCGTCAATCAGGGCGGATCATCAGGCGCGAGTCAGGCACTCAATGACTGTCGCGCCTGAGTGTTCCACTAAGTACTGCAACCTCCATGACTACGCGCTTAACGTTGAAGGAGTGTGCCTGTACAGCGACAAGAAGTCGGCTGTTTTGGCGGAGCGCAGGACGAGCGAGACTAGAAACAGGGGACTCGACGAGGTGATGACTGACTACATGGTAAACCGCCCAGACTTTTACCACGTTGCCGAGGAAACAGTCCGAGATATCATGTCTAAGCAAAGCAGAAGGCACGCAAAGCCGTCGTCCCCTGCTCCAAAACCCGAGGCGTCCCCAGTTCCTGCGCCGGTAAGGAGCAAGACATGGATGTAAAGGTAACAGAGAAACTAACTAGGTCTGGCGGTAGCTATATCTACAGGGATTCAATGGGAGGCCAGACTGTTGAGGCTAGGCTTGATCTTCCCTATCGAATTGGCTCTATGGTTTTATCAGAAGTCAGCGTATTTATTAACAACGAACCCCTGTTTAGAGAAGAGATAGTTCTCAACACACGTCAGGGAAAGTATGACTTCCGCAAAAGCCTTGAAGACTGGAGGCCGGAAGAGCGATACCTAATCCCTTGGCTTACATTTACAGAAGACCTATGCGGTGACGTGTATGACGATTTCCGTAAGGGAGCCGATCCGGTACGACTGTCAGACGTAAGCGTAGAAGATAGTCCGGTCTACAAACTAGAACCCTACCTTATTGCCAACACAATCAATACTATATTCGCACCGGGAGGGTCAGCCAAATCCCTGACCTCTCTCTACTGGGCGCTACTTATTGATAGCGCCTCACAAGGCCCCGCCGGACACGTTCAGTCGGGTAGGGTTCTTATATTAGATTACGAAGATTCAGCCTCTGGATATCGCAAACGCCTAGACAAGCTCCGGTCTGGTCTCAACCTACCTGACTCTCACCAGTGCCTTATAGAGTACCGGTCGTGTCAGGAACCCCTGATCCGAGAGCGCAGGGAGATAAGGGCGCTCAGGGAATCCAGACAGTACGATACTATTATCATAGACTCGCTCGGCCTTGCCTGTGGGGGAGGCATTGAGGACTCAGAGCAGATCAATAACTTTATGTCCGCGCTCAGGTATATCATTGATGATGATGCTACGGTGCTATTAATTTCCCACACTAATAAAGCAGGACACATGTTCGGCTCCGCCTATATTGAGCATGGGAGTCGAGCGGTATTCCAACTGGATGCGGGCAAGCCTACGTCCTCATCTGAACTTGATATAACCCTGTTTAACACCAAGGCGAATAACGTACCTCGTATCGCCCCCAGTTCATACACCATAAACTTTGGTACTGATGCAATCTCCTATAGCCAGAAGGCTACATCGGAGACTTCCTCAGCATCAAAGATGACTATTGCTGACCTCACGTTAGACCTGCGGAAAAACAACCAGTCAATGACTGAGACAGAAGTTGTTCAGAGGGTGGCCTCAATCAAGGATAAGAAAGTAGAGGAGATTGAGGACGACGTAGAAAGGTACCTTAGACAGGTAAGTCAGGGCAATGACGCTACAGTCAAGCAGGAGCCTGCCCCGCAGAGCAGTGACCAGTGGATAAAGGTGGAAGGCTCTCTTTACAAAAATAAAGACACCGGTAGAATAGCCAAAAAATCTTTCGATCAGAAGATGAGGCCGGTCTATACTGAAACCGGATCGACACGGGGAGGATCGGGTGGCTGAGAGAGACTACAATACCACAGGTAGGCTTGTAGGCCTATCTGAACGCATGGTGGGTAAGCACGGCTATTACATTCCCAGACCTATCGAAACATTTTTTACAACGCTATGCTCACACGATCCACGTAAGTGTGCCACTGAGGGACAGTGTACACGTAAGTCAGACGCGCAACGACCGGGAGGCCGTGTATATTACAAGCAGATTTGGCTACGCCATGCGTACTGCCAGTCCTGCTACGCCCCGCAGTCATCACCGATCTCAGCTTACGAGCTACATACCGCTCAAAGCCGAGCCAAAGAAAAGCTACTCATTATTCCGTGCCAACTATGCGATAAGATTCTAGTGTGCTATCAACCTATCATGCCGTTTCTTGGTGAGTTTGAGGCCGACAAGAAACCCGGCAGGAGGAAAGGAGGCAGGAAGAAATTACCCAAAAGCTGACAAAAATCAAGATAGTTTACGATGGAGTTCCTCCGCAGAGTTTGCGTAAGAACAAGGGAAACGAGAGCCACTGGCGCTACAGGCAGAAAGACACCAAGCAGATGAGGGAGAACGGCTATATGCTCATCCTCGAAGCACTACGGGGCAATCGCCCGCACTTTAAAACCTTTAGAGCCAGCATAACCCAGTACTGGTGCGGAAAACCACTGGACGCAGAGGCACTGGCGTCCGGCACGGGGCCACTCATTGATGCCTTCATGGATGCAGATGTTATAGATGATGACTCGCCCAATGGGTACCTTGAAGACTATCAGTTATCGTGGGAAAGGGTTCCCAAGATGGCTGATAGGAAGATAGTCGTGATCGTTAGCGGGATAGATACTAGGAACAAGTTACAAATATAAGGGAGGATACTTATGAGATGCGAAAAAGCCGAAAAAACAATCAATGCAATATGGAAGGAATGGGATAAAATCCTTGACGTAAATCCTGAATATCAAAGGTTAGGAGGTATATGGGAAGAAGAGAAAAAGCAGAAATTAATTGATTCCATTATCAATGGGATGGACATACCGAAGCTATACGTACATCGGCTAAACAAGATCGATGAATTCGGCCATGAATTAGCAGTAGTTGATGGTAAGCAGAGGATCGAAGCTATCCGCGGGTTTATGGATGACGAGTTTCCACTGGCAAGCGACTTTAAGTACACCGGTAGTAACGGACACCGAGTGGAACCAAAGGCCGAACCAAGGGCTAAACAAAAATTCTCGGAGACTTCAGGTACGTATCAGGAGGTATTTAAAGAGCTACAGATTACCACGGTATACGTTTATACGGATGATGAGAAAGAAATATGGGAGCTTTTCCAAAGACTCAACAGTGGGGCGCCCTTAACCCCGGCAGAACTCAGAAATGCAATCCCCGGGCAAATGACTGAACTGATAAGGGAAATTGCTAAACACGGTTTCTTTGAAAAGCACATGCGCCTCAAAAATAAACGGTACGTTTACTACAGTATCGCTGCCAAGTTACTCAGGCTTGAAGAAGAGGAGCTTGCAATCGATAAAGACCTGTGTAGTGTTGGAGATAAGGAACTAGACAAGATGGTTCGAGACAACCAGAGCATGGAAGCCAATAAAAAACAGGCTCTACTAGACCGTGTTACCGAGAGTCTCGAGTACATGGAAAAGCTATACACTTTGGCAAGCTCTGCGCTTGGGTCATCAACCCACGGCAGATCATACCCTCAGATACATTACGTGTTTGTGAAAAGAATAAAGCGTGAATTCGGACAGACTCCTAATCTCGATAAACTATTGTCTTCTTTTCTGGGTTGGTTTGTAGCAGAAAGAAACGCCAACAAGCTCAGAGACGAGGCGGATAAAGACCCACGCTTGGAGAAGTTCAAGTCCTTGGCTGATAGCGGCACCAACTCGCTTAGAGCGATGGACGGACGATGCGAAATTATGCGCACCCTCTTTTCGGAGTGGAAGCCTGTGTGACCTAGACCTGCTTATAGAAGCCTTGAACTGATGCCGAGGATTGGAGTGTTTTGACTTGCATTGATGCCGAGAAATGGTATGACTTGACTTGACTTGTGATGTAATGATGCCGAGAAATGGGGTGGGGTGGCGTGTATTGATGCCGAGATATGTCGTGAGGTGAATTGATGCCGAGGGATGACTTGTCTTGCATTGAAGCCGAGATATGTAGTGAGGTGGAGTGGCATGCGATGAAATGGGCTGACGTGAAGCCGAGAAATGGGGTGGGGTGGCGTGTATTGATGCCGAGGAGTGCGATGGCGTGAATTGCGATGATGCCGAGGTGTGAAATGCAATGGATCGGGCTGGAGTGAGGTGACTTGAATTGAAGCCGAGGATTGAAATCGTGTCGAAAAACTAGTGAAAGAAAGAGGGAGAAAGATATTATGTGGAAACTTTATACAGTTAGTTTACAGGTTAATGGGCCGTTTGCGGCAAGCATACCTCATACAGAAAAAGAGATTTCTGCTATGCTCGAACACCGTATGCCAAACAAAAAGCCAGATGGGGCTGCATGGAACGCTGAAAACATGGGCGATGTAGCATCATCCATTGCCGAAAAACGAAACAAAGACCAAGAGGAACCAGAAGATGGATGGCTACCGGGATGGGCAGGATTCCTAAGAGATGACGGTGGCATCTATTATGAAGGCAGGTGCGTCCGTGGTCACATGAAAGACTGCGCACTAGCCATCAAAGAAATGGATGGAATCAAAGGCACAAAGAACTTCCGTTCAAAGTTTGTGCAACGAGTCTATATAGACCGCACACCCTTTGATAAGATTCTGCTTTACGATAATAACGGTGAACGAATCACCGAACCACACGGAATGCAGGAACGATTCATCCAAGTAATGACCGCCAGAGGACCACGCAGTTCTATTAAATATGTGGACTACGTGGACAATCCAAGATTTTCCTTTGGACTAAAGGTACTGGAAGATGGAATCATTGAACTCAAACACCTTGAGGCCATACTGGAATATGGCGGCACTCATGGCCTTGGACAAGAACGATCTCAGGGTTGGGGACAGTATGACATCTTAAATATTGAGGAACTATGAGCAACTTAGACCTGCTTATAGAAACCTTGGAGGAAGAGAACCCTGAAGCAATTGTCTATGATGGCGCAGATGAGGCTATTATGGGACTGGTTTATCATGACGATAAACCACCTATAATAGCCTATTCATACAGCAAATGGATAAAGATGCTCATGGACAGGGACGGCATGCCAGAAGATGAGGCAGTGGAGTACTTTGATTATAATGTGGATGGATTAATCTTAGGAGACAATCAACCCATAATCATACGAGACCATATGCTTTAGCCCTGTTAGGCACACAGCTAAGGCTTACGAGGATTGACGTACAGCCCTTTCGATGTGCTTACTAATACCATCGTATTAGTTGCACCATCGGAGGGGCTAGTTTTTTAGGGGGATTTTAATTCCGTACTCTTCAATCTCTGTTGGTGGGGCTTTCCCCGCAGCAATCAATCGTTTGCGGTTGGCTAGATGCTCTGCCTTGATCTCTTCTTTTGATTGTCCGTGGTAAGGAACTGCAAAATGTTCCATGCACATCTTATCATTGATGCTAACATCACTGTCATCATTGTAGAGTGAGCCGAGGATACGTCCAAACTTTCCTTTGTCGTGGGATTTGAGTCTAACCCTCGATCCAACAGGAGCTTGCTCTTCAAGATACTTCTTTGCCAGCTTGCCGAACACCTTCTCGACCTTATCCCGAGTGCGACTCTCTTCCGTATCAATACCGTACAGCCTGATGCGTTTCTTATAGAGTATAACGTCAAAGCCCAGCAGGAGATTCGCATCCACTGTGTCCCCATCTATAACCCGGGTGATTTCTATTTCGTATTCATACATTACGCTGGCACATATGATGAAGTTTTTGATCCGCACACCTTGCAGATAGCAGACCTTCGTCTATGAGACTTACTTCCACTCTTTAGTGGCATGTACTGGATGTCGGTTAGCTGTTGGTTAGACCTACAGCCAACGCAATATCCTTCTACACTCTTCTGAAATACTGATAGTAACTTACTAAATATACCCATTGGTTTCTCCCTCTAGCCGTCTGATTGCAAAACGTCTTTGGCCAGTGCAATAATTCCCGCAATGCACCCCACCGAAATTTCGTTCAGGTCAGCCCTAATCGATATGACTGCTATTACACCAAGGGAGAGCAGAGCAAGAAATACCTGCGGCCTAACTTTCCCAAGAAAATCTTTCAGATTCATATGTACCTCTCTATCTTTGTACTAGTAATGTTTAGGTGTTTCCTAAACTTATACTGGTTAGTTTGTAGGGGGTTCTGCTATAGTTACTTCTACGTTGTCCTCTATAGTTATGTTCGCTCCTGTTACTGTGGTAGCTATGGTGAACTCCTTAGTACTAAAGCCATCTCCCATACCTATCTCGTTGAGCAAGATTTCCATTGTGCCGATATTAAGCTTTGAGAGGACACAATTTCCTCCCTTAGTGTACAGATTACTGAGCCGAAGTGTACCTATCTTGCCGTTCGTATTACTCAAGGGGGCTTCGACCCATATTCTATCGTAGGTGCCACCAGACGTGACGAGAGCATCAGCTTGTTGATGTCCACCGCCTATTGCTCTCATTCTGGATGTGCCGGGGCTTGGAGCGATAGACTGTCCGTCTGACGCATTTCCTCTGACGATTATCGTATGAGCCTGTATGTCTGTTAGTTCCAACTTTTTACAGCGAGACTTTTCAAATATTAAGTGTCCGATTTCTAATCGTGTATTGGTTCCACCTTGTACAGTATTGCCTGAAACCTGCACAACATTTTGCTCATTAGCTG
>Ga0208315_1001416_pt1 | contig 12290 bp, 16 predicted proteins | sample MalvireepMed_215_FD_184239 | JGI IMG/M metagenome (GOLD analysis project Ga0208315, IMG submission 184239) | Marine viral communities from the Global Malaspina Expedition - Malaspina viral metaG DeepMed_215 (SPAdes) (version 2) | ecosystem: Environmental > Aquatic > Marine > Oceanic | place... | reverse complement strand
GTCAAGATTAAAAAATCTTGCTGCACTCATGGGTGATGTTGAGATAGATAAGATGACTGTTAAGCAGCCCTTTGGAAAATATACTAGAGATCATGCAGAGTTTTATCGTATGTACCTGCGTGATGCTCTTGGATATAAGACAACATTTTCTGACTGGGTATTAAAAGCTATGGAAAATAGCGATCCATTAAGATTAAAAAAGAATATGTACTATCAGACAAGCGATCATGAAATGATACAGAAGCTTGATCGTATACTAAAATTCTTTGGTACGGATAAACTTCCATTCAAGTTGCCGTCTAATGATCAGGCAAGGGCAGAAGAACTTGCCAGGATCATTCACAACATGGGTTCTTTAGAAGCTAAATACCAGCTATTAACATTACTTGCTAATACTGGAGTAGCTACGGGCAACTTGTTTGGAGGTTCTTTAAATACAATTACCAAGACTGGGCTTAGGAATTTTGTAAGAGCTACCAACTTTAAATATCTTGAAAAGAATATCCTTAAGAATGAGGATGGTGAATACCAACTCAAGTTTAAGAATGGAAAATTTGTAGAAACAAAAAAGGATTTAAAGAATTGGATTATTGAGCAGGGAGTTATTGAACAGTATATAAAGAATGAGCTTGAGTTCAACCCAAAAGTACAGGCAATGAAAAACAAGAAAGCTATGTTTGAATTTGCCAAGGACTTTAACAGGCTGCTTAGAAAGAATCCTGACCCTAATAAAGAAACTATCATGGAGATAGCCCGCAGGCATGGTATCACTGAGAATATGCTGAAGCTCGGTGCATTTCCTATGCAGGCATCTGAACGCTGGCTGAGAGCAAATGCTTTTCTATCCCATATGCTCCAGATGAGAGATAGTTTCAATGGAATGGCTGGGCAATTAGATTTGAATAGCGATGCTGTTATCAGGCATGCTTTGAAAGGTGTTGAAGCTACCCAGTTTGTATACCACAGTGTAGGTAGAAGTGCTTTCATGCGTACTGCTACAGGTAAAGTACTGACACGATTCAAGAATTTTGTACAGAACCAGATAGCATTCCAGAGAGAAGTCCACAGACAGGCTAAAATGTACGGATTTAAACCTGGCACAAAGCCTTATGATGATTTTCAACGTCTTTTTATGATCAACGCTATGCTTATGGCATTAGGCACAGCCTATGCTTACAGCCTGTTTGACGTTGCTACTCCTCCTCCGTTTGATTGGATGAGAGAGACAGCAGAGTTGCTCTGGGGTAATAAGAGAGAGCGTGAGAGAGCTTTCTTTGGAACTTATCCAAGAGCTGTTGCTCCGCTCCAAATCATCACCCCGCCTATTGCGAGAATACCACAAAGTTTAGTAATGTTACTCAATGGAGATTGGGAAAGATTTGCCGATTACCAAGCTTGGACATTGTTTCCTTTTGGCAGGTTTGCCCGCTCCATAGATAAAACATTTAATGAACCTTATGGAACAACATTCGGCAGAGGCATGCAGCAATTCGTAAGAATTCCTACAGACAAATTTCAACGCAGATATGACAGAGGGCAGGTAGAAAAGATGCGTAAAGACTATATAGAATCTACTCTTGACGATCTATATGAACCGCAGGGTGAAGAGTGGGATAATAAGGAGAATTAATTATGCCACCGGATTATTCAAGATATCAATATGATCCATCTCTTTTATCTGAGTTTTATGAGAGTGCTAAACCAGCTTTGCTTGATTTTACAAAACAGCGAGGAAGACATGGTGGCGTTGTTCAACACAGCGTTGAAGATATGTATAAGAGATTAGCAGCGGGTAAATTAAAAGCTTATGCATTGCCTAAAGAATTATACCAGCAAGAAAGAGGAACAGTTAATCTTACAGGAGGTTCTGGTGGCTTTCACAGAGGGGATGAAATATTTACTAAGGGCATAGGTGGTGATCGTGGCATTGCTCATGAATTTGGACATGAATTATATGGACATAGGGCTGGAACAAGAGGCGTTCCTAAACTAAATCCTTATCAAAAACTTGATAGAAAACTTAAAGGTTGGCTTCCATCTTTATCAAAGTATGGAGAAAGACCAAGCATTATACCTATTAAAAACAGAGAAGGATATTCTAGTTTTGATAGTAGAGAGCAATATAATCAAAGAATGCGTGAAGGAAATTATCATCCTCAATTTGCTGATGCTCCTTTTGAAGTACTGGAAAAAGCTATGTGGAATCTTCAAGATCAAAGTACTAAAGATGCAATGCTTTCCATTGGTCTTGAAACAACTCATACTGAAGGCGGAGATTATACCAGGTATGATCCACGCAGTTTAAAAGCAAAGGACTTTAGAGGTGCATTCAGAGAAGCACGAAAATCAGGTCTAAAAGAATTTGATTGGGATGAAAGAAAATATTCAACAGCATTAGCGTAATGGCACAAGATTTTTTAAATATAGCATCTGATTTAAATAGAAAAGGTATGTATTATAATATTACAAAACCAAAATCAGATATACCCCATTGGAGTGATGATCTAGAAAAGAAACCTTTAGAATACTGGAACACTCCAAAACTATGGGGTGACCCAAAAGAAAAGGGTACAAGATTTTGGAATGAAGACTCAAGAAAGTCTACAGATGATGATTATACGTTAAAAGATTTGAAAAAAGATGTAAGCAATGAACTTCAGGACCCTAGATTTTGGTCAAATATAAAAGGAATGTTTACAGGAAAGTCTAAAGAAGAACGTGCTGCTGCACATAAAAATTTAGATTCTACAAAATTTAGGACAGTATATGGTGATGAAGGTTATTCATCAAAATCAGAAAAAGGAAAACCAATTATGAATACTAAAAAAGATCAATTCGGATTTGGTACAGAACAACCAATCAGCACAAAAGATGTTTTAGAAATGGAAGGAGCAAAGCTGGATAAACTTCTTTCTTTGGGAGAAATAAACCAGGAAGAGTATAAGCGTTTATACGAAATACTTCAGGACCAGATTCAACAACAGGAAAAACCAAAAGGTTTGATCCAAAGAGCTATTGATCATCAAACTAATATACCTTATTATAATTTTCAAACTGGTCAAAAAGAAATAATGGAGAGATAATCATGGCAGGTTTATTAAGTTTACTTGGAAAAGCTGGTAAAGGAGCTATTAAGTCCAAATATGCACCTGCAGTAGGATTAACAGCAGGGGCAGGCATTGGAGCTGGATATGGTCTTGGCAAGGCAGGTGTTCTTCAATTCGACCCTTGGGGTGAAAAGAAAGAAGCCTACGAAAGACATCTTGGTTCAGAGTATATTGAACAAGAAGCATATGATAGAAGTAAAAAGAAACAAGAAGCTGCTTTTAAAAGAAGTAAGCAAGTTGATAAAGATCAATTCGGATATGGTACAGTTAATCTAAGAGATTCAGACTGGATTCCCTTTAAACATAAAGGTGAAGAATATAAACTTGCCAATATACCTGAAGTACATGAAGTAATGCAGGCTGGAAATATATTTAATATGCAGGATGTTTTTGATAACCTTATGGATCAGGGCTATATAAAAAAATCATAGTGGCAGCATCAAGATCATATAAAGGAACCAGAGGTAAGAAGAACTGGATCGCAGGTGCAGTCAAACGTCCCGGTGCTTTTACTAGAAAAGCCAAAGCTGCAGGCATGAGTGTATCAGCTTATGCCAGCAAGGTACTTAAAAAGGGATCAAAAGCATCCACCAGGACTAAAAAACAGGCTGCTTTAGCCAAGACCCTCAAGAAGATGTCTAGGAGACGCAGGAAGAAATGATCGTATTCAAGGCAATAGTGGGTATGCCTTACATAAAGAAACGTCCATATACGTTAAATTAAGGGTACTTTTTTTAGGAGGCTTATGCCAACACGCAAAAACATGCAAGATTTGATACTAGACCGCAGAAAACAGTATAAAAAACCAGATAAGCCTAGTAAGTCATCTAAAAAAAATAAATAGTCAGCTTATTTATATACTATAAGGATTATTTATAATGAATCCTAATGACAAATCTATAGATGGCTTTAGAAAAGATGGCGATGGTAATATTATTGGCTGTCCTAAATGCGGAGCTAGACATTTAAGAAAAAGCGGATTTACTTATTATTCCAAGAGCAAGAAACAAGTTTGGTTTTGTCCTGCTTGTAAACGTAAAACCTTAAATCCTTCTATACTTGAAGAAAGTCCATTTAAAGTAGAAGATATTGATCCAGAGTTTGCACCTATAGAAAAGCTGATAGGGAATAGAAAAAAGCAGTATAGCAGGAAGTTAAAAGCAACTAAGGACCTCAAGTTAATTAATATTGATGTTGGAGTCGAAGGTCCTATAGGCATAGCACATTTTGGTGATCCGCATGTAGATGATGATGGAACTGATCTATCTCAGATTATATTCTATATGAATGTAATTAATAAGACAGAAGGCATGTTTGCTGGTAATTTAGGAGATATACAGAATAACTGGGTTGGTCGTCTTGCTTATTTATATGGTCAGCAGTCTACTTCTGCCAAAGAGTCATGGAGACTGACTGAGTATTTTGTTAACAAGATGGATTGGCTCTATTTAATTGCAGGTAATCATGATGTATGGAGTGGAGATGGTGATCCGTTAGAGTTTATTATGCGTGATCATAAGGGTGTCTACCAAAGATGGGGTGCTAGAATGAATCTAAGGTTCCCTAATGGTAAAGAAATAAGGATCAATGCAAGGCATATGTTTAAGGGTAACTCAATTTGGAATACAGCTCATGGGGTTTCAAGAGCAGTTCAAACTGGATGGCGTGACCACATTCTTACTTGTGGACATACTCATGTTAGCGGATATCAAGTTTTGAAAGACCCTTCTTCTGGATTAATAAGTCATGCTCTACAAGTTGCATCTTTTAAAATAATGGATAATTATGCAGAGAAATTAGGACTTGATGATAAGAATATATTTAATTGTCCCGTTACTATTATTGATCCCCAGTATGATGACCATGATAATAGATTGATTACAACAATTTTTAATCCTATAGAAGCATCAGAATACTTAACGTATAAAAGAAAAAAGGCTCTCGGTTAAGAGAGCCTCTTGTCAAAAGGTCAGGACTTTAGTCATTAGCATGTAAACACCTAATGGCTCCCTTCATACCTTTTAGAATATATATTCCATTAGCTTATCGTATACGAACTCATCGTAGACATCCTGCAGTATTTCAAGCTGTCCTTCGGTCATTTCCTTGCCCTTATAGAGAGCTTCTTCAATGAACGCATCGCAATAATCAGGATGGTCATCATGGTCGATCCCGCTAAAGGAGAGTATTTCTACTTCTTTTAGATTAAAAGGAAATTCATTCTCTTTACTGATCAGCTCTGCCATATGAACATCGTTCCAAGGCACATGATCTGCTGTTGTTTCTTTACTCATTGTTTGTTCTCCTTACGTAGGTCACGCTTATTCAAGTATACTAACCACAATATTAGAACAATTATTATTGCTGTGTTTATAAATACAAACCATGATACATAAAGTATCCAGCTTGGTATATCAAGTATAATCATTCTTCTTCTCCGAAGTTATCATTCTCATCACCTGGGTCGTTGTATTGTATATAATCATCCTTAAGTGCTTTCTTTAAAGCAAGATAACGATCCATATTCTGTTTCAGGTTGGTATAGTTATATTCTATATCATCACCTTCATTCATCATACAGTCTTCAGCACTCACTATGGTCATGCTATGAAGAACTGATTTCCATATTTCTTGAGCGATTGTTTCACGCTCTTCGTATTTACCAAGATTTGCACTTGATCCGTATCTTGCCAGTACGAGTTCAATCCTTTGTACTACTTCTGGTTTGTATCCCTTTGGCATGTGGGCTCCTTATTATTTTGAGCAAAGCATCTTTAGCCATGCTGCGATACTTTGAACTGTTAGCTTGTGTAAGTATAATATCGTCCAAGCAGTCTACTGCTACGAACAATAAATCTTCCAGTTCTTTGATGTACTTGTCTTTATCATCCAGCCATATCAGAACTGGAGGTTCTTCGTGTTTCTCCAGCTTGCTAATCGGTATGACCCTTACTTCCATAGAGGCTCCTACCTTTTTCTTATCAAACTTCTGTGCGAAATCACGAGTTACTACATATTTGTCTGGGTACACAAGATTATCATGCTTGTCTGTGTAAGATATATCTACTATGCATGGAAGCCTGAACTCTGCGATACCGATACATCTTTCCTTGTAACCGCCATCCCAGATAGGCTTGCTGATTGTATATTTATTCATTGTCAAACCTGTCAACTATTTCTTCAATCTCTCTAAGAAGATCATTATATATTCCCTGATGTTTATCAACCTTCTTCTCTATTCTATTAAGCCTTAGTATTATGCTTACAAACATTAACAGCATAAATAACACAAATGCTTCCCAGCCTAGTACAAATGTTAGATTCTCATTGAAAAGGGATTCAAAATAATGTTTCATTTTATCTCCTCTTTGTTAATTCAGGTTTCCACCACCAGCCGTTTCCGTGTTCACGGAACAGCTCGGCTCTGTCCTTTAAGTATTTCTCGTCAGTCGTAGGATCATCCTTATACGGAAATCCTTTTGGTTGCTGTCTCCAGGCAACGTTAGTTTTCTTCTTCATATTGTTTTCCAAATCTTGCAAGGGGCAAAAGCCAACCTGCCCCTTGCTCATTAGTCACCTTTTTCACTATTTAAGTCAAAAAGACTTCTTTATCCAGTTAACTTTTTAAATAAAGTTAACAAGTCTTGATACCGTATAACAACCAGTGCTTCTTTACGGTCTTCCTTGAGAATCTGTCCATATACGTGTTCGCATGGCTTAAGATAGTCTGCAATAGCCTTACGTCCCTTAACCTGGAACTTATATGGGTTAGTCAGTTTAGAGTCTGGATCAACATGATTAGGGGTTTCTATTGTTATATCTACCTCTTCATGCCAGCCTAATGATCTGCCATCAGAACCCCAGGCTCTTTTGGACTTAAATCCAAAGCCTTTGGCTAAATTGACACATTCTCTTTCAATTCTGTTTCCTTTCTGTTTAGGTGCTTTACCACTCATGGTAACATCCTGTCCTTTATCGCAAATCCAACAAACAGCTCTGTGTTAAGCAGTCCCATTGAAAAGTGATGGTGATATCCTTTATGAACTCCAATACCTACTGTAAACATTAATACTCCAAACAATACTACTTTAATACCTTTGTAATCTTGTTTTACGATCCTGGCATATTTGAATATTGGTAATCCAAATAATATTATATTCATATTCGTCTCTCAATTATGGATAAATGGGGGAGAGCGTAGATAGTGCGGAATCTATCATACCAAGAGGAGCATGTGCCCTCCCCCGAAGTTTATACCTGTTCAAAGCTAAAAGTTTCATAGTTGAAAGACATTTTGATCTCGAACGGATTCTCATCTCTTGTTCCCAGAGAAGATATAATCCTTATTCGCTCGTTTTCTAAATGGCTCTCAAACCCTATGACCTTATCTGCTTTCTGTTCAATAACAGAGTTTCCTTTGAAACTGTGTATGCCTAGACGTTCTCCATTCTCAAGCTGCTGTGCAGCATACTTGGAAATGTGAGAAATGCCAAAGATTATTATCTTATGTTTATTAGCTAGGCTCTTCAGTTCCTTAATGATAAAATTCTGTCTTTCATATTCATCTGTATAGTATTTAGCTGGTATAGTATCTATAGTATCTATAACCAGCATTCTTGGACCATATGTTTCTATGACCTTATCGTAATCTCTTATGTCAGGAGAATCGCATGTAATATGTATGTGATTCATTCCTTCCCTGAGATACTGGTCGTATTCGCTATTCCATTCAGTGAACTTGTCTTTACCAAGACTAAGTGCACACTGAAAGAATCTTCTACTAATAAGGTCTTCACCTACTTCCAGAGACATGAACGCAGTTTTAACATCAGGAAACTGTGCTATTATCCATTGTACAAAGGCTGTCTTGCCGATTTTAGTGTTACCGCCAAGGATTACCAGATCACCAGCCATGAAAGTATAGTCATGTTCCATGTTTACAATATCTTTCAAATTGAATTGACTGTTATATTTAGAATCTTCAATAAATTGCTTGTATGATTCTATCATTTGGTCAATGTTCTTCAATTTTACTCCATGTCCATAGTCTTTAGACTTGTAATACTTACATTTTGGATCACAATGCTCTTCCAGTATTTCATCCTGGCATGTGAATTGGTATCCCTGTCTGAATGTATCGACAACCACCCTGTTTATTTCTTCGCCTGAAAAGTTCTTAGGATATGTACTTATCCAGTTTTGTGCAAGCAAAACACACTGTTCCTGCGTAAAACCCTTCCTACGCCATATAGACACCAGCCTAAGTAAAGTTAAGTGCCTGTTGGTCACCCTAGCACCGTTATTTACTATGTGCTGTCCACATGTAACATCACTGTTGGTAGGATATTTAGCGTTTTTAAGTATTTTACGTTCAGTAGGTACTTCTTCCCTACTGTATTCCATTGGTTTCCATATCGGATTGAATCCGTTAACCACTGGAGGTTGATCATAGGATATGTTTTTGCAATATTCTACAATGTCATTATAGTTCATTTTAAGAAATTGACCAGCTGGCAGCCAGTTTTTATACAGATTTGTCTTTTTATTAAGTGAAAAAGGCAATCTAATAAGACGTTTAGGGTCGTATATCAAATCCACCATGTCCTTAAAATCACGGACTATAGTTGATTTTACTTCCCTTGCTAAATATGTAGAGGGTTTGAATCCATAAAGGTTTGGTATAACCACATGGAATCCACGCCCGCTGAACCATATATTAACATGTTCTTTCTTTGCCCCAAGCTCTATAAGCTTGCTGTAGACCTGGAAAGTTTTGTTCTTTACTTCGTCTCCGTCTTCTGATGATTTATCAATATCAAAGACGATCCTGTCAACAGCCTGAATACCTTCGTAGTTCTTTATACTTCCGCTTTTTGCGATATGATCTGCAATCTCTTCAGTATACAGGAACATACTTCTGTAAATCTCTTTACCGATATTCTTTTTAACAATTTCATATAATTCATTGAACTGTACAACAGTATTTCTTGCTGATACATCTCCTATTGCAACTTCTACGTAATAGTTGCTGTAGTCCATTTGAACTCCGCATTTTATGTTGAAAAATAGTGGGGGAACCGAAATTCCCCCACATGAGGACGTGCTCGTTAAAGCTGGTAGCCTTCAGGTTTAGATTCTTCAAGTTTTGTAGGATCAAAACTATCAGGTTCATCAGGTCTATAGTCCTTAACCCAGCCTTTGTCAACGGCTGTGAAGAACTTTCTCTTAAGAACTTCATCCTGACCTGCTTTTGCCACTTCGTTCCAGTAGCTCCAGCCAGTCTTACCTGTCTTAGTTTTTCCATACACATACGATAAAGTGCAGATATCACTGCCTTGCAGTTCTTCCAGGGCTGTATCAGTAAGCTGATTATTCTCATCTACTGATGTGTCCCAGTTAAGTCCTGCAGACTCAACAAGTATCTTCACCTTAGTAGCAGTGCCAAAGTTCTTTACACTGCCGTCATCGTTTCTGTTGAAGAATCCACCGACTCGCATGGATGGTTGAAAACTTTTACCAATGTCAAGAGTTAGTTCAAGAGCGATATCATCTTCTCTCCTTTGCCAAGGCTCTTTAACATTGTAACGAGCGACTACGTCTACGATCTTAGATGTTCTTGTGAATACACCTTTACTTTCAGACATTCGCCTTCTCCTTTTTGATTATATCTTGTAGTTTTGAGATTTTCTCTTCCGCTGCTTCTTCAGTAGGCATGCTGGCAATAAAGTCTCTCACTTGAGCAGACATATTAGAGCCATCATCTTTGAAGACAGGGTCACGAGATAATCTGTCCAGTTTTACGTTTTGATCTACCGTTATCTTACCTTTGGCAGTTGCCTGTCCATTGATAAGTGTTTCTTTACGGTAGTCTAAGTCCCTTATGTCTTCGTTATACCACAGTTCCAGTCCAAATCCTGTAGCCATTGAGACTGCTTTCGCTACACATCTGCGAAAAGTGTTCTCTATTTGTACGGAATTAGGATTGTTTTCTGCCTGCATTTTGAAGTCCCTTACTGCCAGATACTCATGATGAACACTTTCATCACCGTGTTGATCTGTATATAACAGCGTTATATGGACTTCAGCAGAGCCATCGGGATAAAACTCCACTGGATGCTTGATATAGTGTGCATTAGGGTCTACAGACTTAATCCTTGACCAGCACACTGCCCAAGATAGGTAATCCGCATTGAAACTGCCGTGAGATTTGTTCTCAACGTACTTACTGTAGTCCATTGGACGCAGTATTTCAAAGGGATGCTTTGGGGTGTCATCTATCATGTTATTTCCTCTCTATTTTAACCATGAAAGTTACAAATTCTGCTGTTTTTCTTCAATGATAAAGACAGCAATATGAGAAATTAGGGAGATACCAGGAGTAATCTGTCACCTTCTCTAGCATGATAGTTGTAGATGTCCTGAATGATCTGCAGATACTGTTTATAGTTCGGCTGATCAGTCAGTTTATATGTCTGATAACTAAGCTTGCTTAAGAAACGATCATGATTGTATTCAGGTATAGCAAAACACTGCAGCATTGCAAGAACAAAGCCCCTTCTTTTGTTTCCCTGATAGTATTTACCAACATCTGTAATCCTTTTGGCTACATTTGTTGCTTTTCTTATGTCAACAATCTTGAATGTTCCATTCCTGAAACGTTCAGATAGATTACCACTGAACATCTTTTGGTTAGTGAGTATTGCCTGTGTCTCATTATGACCAAAGCCATAATTACGCTTGAATTCTCTATATTCAAGATAGTCATCGTATTCACCGTACTCATTTTCAAGAGCAAGATCACAATAGCAATGCATGAATGCTTCAGCAGTCCATACTCGCATAAGCTCATTGATCTTTTGTACATGAGTGAGGTTAAGTCCCTTGATCTGTATGAAATGTACAGCAATACCTTCTTCCTTACAGATAACGAATCTGTGCTGTCCATCAATAATATCAAGATTTTCATTTACTACAATAGGTACTGGGATATACATCTCCAGCATTGATTTACGCAGCTTTTCAAGATGCGGTTTGTTTATATTTCTATTACCAGTTATAAAACCGAATGCTTCGTAATCCTTTGTACTGTAAACAGGACGCATTTCTCTAGCATCTGATGGTAATTTATTCATTTTAGTTTTCCTTAAACATCAGCAGGGAAGGTCGAGGGACAGCTTGCTGTCTTATATGCAACCTCTAATGTTCCCTGCGTCTGTTTCTTAAGTTATGCTAATGCACTTAGCTCGGTATTTAATGATGATCCACGAACTATGCGTGATGCGTACTTAAATGCACCACGTTTGTATTCAGCAGCCTTACCGAACTGTGTATTCTTGATCCAGTTCTTGTAAGTCTTCTGATGATCGTAGTACTCAGTTACAGCATTATAGGCATCCCAGAGCGTTTCTCCTTTGTTGCCTGTACCGAACTTAAAGTTCTGCTTTAGCTGTTCGAATACTGGTGTGGCAAAGTCTCTGTGTGCTACACCGAGTTCGTTAGTACCGCTCATGCCACGATTACGCAGAAATGGTATTACTGCTTCAAAATAGACTTCAGCCTGCTTCTCATCTATTTTATGATCGTGCATCATATTCATGATGTCATGTGCCTTAGCCCAGTTTGTGTCTGCTTTATCAAGGATTTTACCTACTTCCTTGAGACGATCACTTACGCCAGTTGTGTGTTTTATCGAGAATCGCATAGCCTTATTACCTTCTAAAGCCCAATCAAGTGTATTCTTACAGACCACCCGTACATCGGTTGGCTGCAGAAACACTGGTGTGCTTCCGTCATGCGAATTCATCAATACAGCAAATTGCAGTAGTTTATCGTCTCCTACCATATGAACAGATGGTTTCTTTGCAAGAATCCATACACGTTTACCGTTATCTATAGCACCTGCAGTTTCTAATGTATAACCATGATCAAGTAATACTTTAAATGGTTCAAAAGCATCAGCATTCTGCAGTACTTCGTATCGTTCTGATACATGTCCTAATGGATACCAGTTACCAGTTAAATCCTGGCGAATGGTTACAAAGTATCCAGTTGGCATGTCTGCCAACGCACGATATGAACTCATTCCAATTTTAGTTTGAGCATCATAATATGTTGGAACTTTCTTTACTTTCCAATCCAGATTGCCATGTACCAGTGCTTCTTCTATGGTTGGTGGATTAGGTA
>Ga0208315_1001413_pt1 | contig 12302 bp, 20 predicted proteins | sample MalvireepMed_215_FD_184239 | JGI IMG/M metagenome (GOLD analysis project Ga0208315, IMG submission 184239) | Marine viral communities from the Global Malaspina Expedition - Malaspina viral metaG DeepMed_215 (SPAdes) (version 2) | ecosystem: Environmental > Aquatic > Marine > Oceanic | place... | reverse complement strand
ATCATAGAATTTTGTATGGGCTTCAAGCACATCTTCTTGATCCCACTTTCTTTCTGCCGCATTCTTCTTTCTACGATTCTGCTCCTTCTTTGCCATGACGTTTCTCCATTAATTCATCGTAGCCTTCTGGCGTTGCCCACGATGCAGGTTCTTTGTTATCATCAAACGCATTCGGATGATAAAGATAGCGACCGATTCCGTACTGAACGGCTGCTCGCTTCAAGCTATCTGAGATTCCACCTTTGGCTGATTCGATATTAGAGTCATCAGCACCATCGGATTTGGTTATCCATGTTGCAATCAATTTTGATGGATCATCACTTTTGGAAAGAAAGCGAAGAGATAGTTTACAAATCATTCGATCACCTATGTAATCGAAATTAGTTTGCCACCCATCTATACCGCATACTTCATCAAGCCTATCCATTACATCTCTGGCTGTAATATAAACTAACTCTTTAGAGCCACCACCTTTACGCCATCTTAGTTTGTTGACAGGAAACGGACGCTTTAATGCTATTTCAACTTGATTCATTAGAATTTTCCTCGTTCATATTGAAACTTTACTGCATGAGATAATATCTTGATAAAGTCATCAAGATCGACAATGGCAAACATCTTTTCACTATTATGTTTACCAACTACTACCATAGGAGTATCAGTCCCTTCATTTGCTTGACTCCAAGCCTTGTCAAATAACCAGGCCGGTAAAGTTTTGCGATATTTACATTCGATATCTAAGTAAGGATGGCTTATGTCGACTCCTTTCCTACCGTTGATAGGTATTCTCTTGCCACCGACCTTGCTTGCAACTCTTCGCTCGAATCTCTTCCATGCTTTGTCAGTAATTTGAATGCCTCCAGGAAAGGTAACCTCTTTCCATTAACAGTTTGATATGAATACTTTACGGCCCAATGCCAATCACATAATGGATGCGGATGCAACTGTGATGCATGTTTATTACATTGAGCGCACTTCATTTGCTTTATCTATCTCCTTTTGAGTCCATTGCCTGCATTGTTTTTTGGGAGTAGGCCTCCAATATGAATTAAATCCTTTATGTTTTTTACTATGGGTTGACAGGAGATAAGATGAATTCCAATTAACCCGCCTATATCCTAGACCACCTGAGTACATATATGCAGATTCCGGTATTAAATTACCTTCATCCTGTGATATCTCTTCGAGACTCACTGTTCTTTTATCATTGTAATCCTGCCTCTCTAATCCATGATAATTTTGAAGATGATTATATATGTTATATAATATTTTCTTTGCTTTATGTTTATCTATTCTATGTTTACTAGGAACAGACATAGTTTCTACTTCTTCTATATAAGATAAACACCTATTTAATAGAGTATCTATAGGAACAGACCCATTTATTACAGACTCAGCAGTCAACTTCTTCTGTAAATTAACAGCTTTATCTACTAATTGTAGGATTCTCTCAATATCTTTTGCTCTCAACTTATCACCTCCTATTATACTAACCAATGGGGAATGGTATACAGAGGGTATCAACATGGCAATTTCAGGGTATTATATCTATATCCATAACCCATTGATTTATATAGTATATAAGCCTTATTGGTTAGTAGGTATGGACACTCTCTCTCCTGATCGCAAGGCTGCACGTCGACATCGACGCAACCTTGTCGCAAAACATTCTAAAGTTCGAGCTCATACCCACAAAACCGGTAAGGATTATTACCGTAAACCTAAATATCGGCAGGATTATCTTCAGGATCGTTGATAATACCTTCCCCAATTAGCCTACTGTTACCTATACCTTTCCACGGTGACTCCCACACCTCATATCTATCTCTCTTAATTTGATGATCGTACCATAAATGAGTTCTTATTGCTCCACTCCAACTGGCAGCATAAGTTACCAGGCCTGAGTTCTTAGTACCACATCGTGTAGCCTCACCTCGGTTACCCTGTAATGTTCCATAAAAGTGTGACATTTCTATCTCCTATTTCAGAATTTCCCATGCTCTCGCAACCACCAAAGGAACCTGTCCGTTTCCAAGGGCTTTAAGTCGGTCCACTCGAGAGGCCACCCCATGAGCCACTCGACCCACGTCGGGTTCAGATTCCCACCACTTGGATTCGTGCGTTTCGCCCTGATTCCAAGCTGAGTATCCTGTCTCTTGTTCCTGTGTAGATCGATATTCGGACCCGAATCCTTCCAATCCCTTGACCTTGGTGTCGGCCAAGTCTTGACTGCTAGATTTAATGACGTGCCTCCTTGTGCGTACTTCTTTGTCCTCTCTGTTGTATCCTGAGTCGGAGTCGGCCACAAGTTTGTTTGCGACGATGAATAATCTATCTCGCTTATGCGGAGCTCCCACTTCGGCTGCTGATATAACTTTCCATTTAGCATTATACCCGCTCTCGGCCAAGTCTTTGAGAATCGTTTCAAAGTACCGGTGCTTCCTCGATAAGAGTCCTGGCACATTTTCCAAGAAGCAGTATCTTGGTCTAACTCTGCGTATAACATCGAGGGTGGCAGGCCACATATTTCGAGGGTCATCTTCGGCTTTCTGTCTGCCGGCAACAGAAAAGGGTTGACATGGGAAGCCAGCACTAATGACTGTAACCATGCCCTGATATGCGTCGGCGTATCCTTCTGCAATGAATACTCGGACATCGCTAAAGATTGGGGCTTCGTCAAGGCATCCATCTTTGATCCTTTGCGCGAGGACTTGCTGACAGTATGGGTTGAGTTCGACATAGCCTACAGTCCTCCAATTAAGAAGATGGCTAGTAGCGAGAACACCACCACCAGAGCCAGAAAATAAAGATAGTTCATTCATATTTTCTTTTCTATTGATTCTGAAGTAGGCATATAAGACAAGTCCTCTTCATCCTCAAGTTCGCTTAATATTATATCCATGTCTTGCAGAAGTGCGCCGACTTGATGATAGATTTTATCTAAGTCTCCCAACAATGTCTCTAATTCTTTTCTTGCATTAACCATGATTAACCTCCGTAAGAAATTTATATATAAAAGGAAGCCTCGTCCTCGGCATACATATCCCGGTCGACTTCATCTTCCTCAGCCTGGAGTGCCATATACTGTAACTCCAACTCAACCTCATCATCACGTACTAAATGACCTCTTAACTTCTGAAGAACTTTGAATATACTATACTCATGGGCATCCTTCTTCTCTTCAGGTGTAACCGGTGGCTCAAGCGATGGCTCAGTGGTCAATGATCGGGTCATAATCGAATATCTCCTTATCTGTAAGTCTTAAACCTGTTGCGATCCAAGACATTGAATTAGTAATATCATTCCATTCTTCATCATATTTTTCCTGATCTTCTGGAAGGCATTCTTCTCGATAAGAATGTAAAGCCTCCCAAATTATATACATATGATATGTGTAATTCATAGAGTTTAACATTCATCCTCTCCCTCAATAGCACGATTGTACTCATCAGGTGGGTCGACGTCAACATCTTCATACGTAGTACGTATCTGCCATTCCCCAGACAATGGAGAATACCACCACATATCCTTTCGGTTCTTATTGCTACGTTGAGATTTAAGCATCTTCTCTTTTAATTTCCAAGCCTCGTCTTCATTCATTATACATTTCCTCCATAGCATCACAGTAATCCTGCCACTCGTCTTCAGTAATGCCTGTCATTATAAACTCCCGTTGTCCACGGGTCAAGTCAGGAAATACATTCTGAATTAACTTGCCCTCTTCCCAGGCTCTGAGCTCGACAGCAGTAACTGGTAAATCTACAGTATGCTCTATACCACTAAACATTGAAGTCTTAGTTATTTCCATAATATTACCCTCAAATAGTTTACTTTTTCATTCAGAAAATACGCTCTCAAATACCATTGTTAAGCCATTTTCTCAATGAAATCCAATTTACTCAGAAATAATTCCTCTGAATTGGGGCCATTACCCACCGTTGTTACGGCTCCAGAACCTAGTCTCGATGCCTGGTTCTAGCACGGACTAGCTGTTGCGGTTATAGAAGAGGCGCTTGCGCCGACCTTAACGCTGTTAAAAATTTTTTTTGCAGAAATACAACAAACTCCGCTCCGCTCACTACCTAACAGCAAGTTGACATGAGGGGAAGGGGCCGAGCCAGATCCGAAGATCTGACCCGACCCAACATTTCCTACGCGTTAGCCAAGAGGAACAGATCATTGATGAGTTCGTCAGCATCCCGAACCGTTCTGATTCGGTCGCGTTCCGCCGACATCTTGATCCGGTCCCAGACTTCCGCCCAACCGATCGGTTCCGCACCGACTGTTCTATTGCTAGGCCCATCGACAACAAAGATTGGTTCTGCGTGCAAGTAACGACTACAAGCACTTTCACCAATTTCTGACCGATGCGAATATCTGTTCATCGCTGAACGGTCACGCATCTTTTTTACCGTCTCGGCCTTGAGGGTTCCGGCATTGGCGATCGCTTCAGCTTCGCCAGCACTAGATTCCGCAGAATCTTGAGACATGCGCCATTTGAAAGCATCGACGATATTGGGCGTAGCTCCGTCCCGATCAATAACGCCATACTCCTCGAAGGACTGACATATGCCCTTCCAGATCCGGCCCTCACGATCGTGGTCGACTGCTTCTTTCTGACCAGATGCGACCATAAACGCTTGGGACGCTGCCATGGCCTCGAGCTCTGATAATCGCTCGTTAAAGCCATCAATACCAGAACCGACATCCGGTTTCCGGTCTTTATACTCGGCAGAGATGAAATGTGTTAATGCCCTCTGGAGTGACGAGCGTAAGCCCGGCAACTTAACCATCTCGATGATGTCCGAGGGTACTGCTTCGATAATGGGATTTTTCATAACAGATTAATTCTCCATATGGGTTGAAAGAATCGCGGCAGTGCCGACACTCCTAGACTCAGCATTTGAGAGAAAGTCTTAAAAATCGACAATCTGCCCGAATGCTTAAAGTATCAAATACCACGACAAAGCACAAACGATTTATATGCATAATGTGTATGCGCTGAGTGCATATGACGCTCATGGTAACCTTACCGAGAGCATGATGCAGACAATCAATATGCACTGCTGTTGCCGATACAACATAACAACAAAGGCGATGACCTTGCTCACTTAGGCGACTACGCTGTCTGACCTAATATCATATTCATCCCACACACTCACACATCAATCAAACTATCCAGACCGAACCACACGTTGTTTCTTGTGAGCTAGTAGTATCAGCGAATTCCCTAGTCTGCGTTATTAGTTTGCCGTTGTTCTGCTGTTGGGCGACCCGTTGTTCCGGGAGCCAGGCGAACCCGCCGTATCGGGAGCCGTCGAGCTCGATCCGTTCGTGAGAGCTGGGGGGTGTAAGTTCAGGGGGGGGCACCCCCCGCTTTGAATTCCTATTTATATATGTCTATCCCGCAAACCGGAGGGTATATTTAGGTAATATAAGCGATACCTAATATAGTGGGGTATACACTACTATCGTCTACACCCTATGGGTAGATATTACTTTGTTGAGAAACGCCCGTGACGGGCATTACAGAGCGTCTGAGAGGAGATTATGCCAGCATTAACTAAGAAGAAGCCTGGACGGAAAAAGAAAAAGCCTTTCACTGGTCTAACTGATCGGTATGGGCAACCTAATCTACAGTTAGGCAAGGAGAATGCGTATGCCATAGAGGTGCATAAGTACATGAAGGCTCCTTCACGGAAGCGCAAGGGAAGTATGACGAAAAAGAAGATAAAGTCTATACTTAATACTTAGGGTATGGCTAAGAAGCGCAATACCAAGCGACCTGATAAAATTATCCCAAAGAGAAGATAATGGCTAAAAGATATGGAATGGACACTCCTGCTGTCCGTAAACGCAGGGAGAATGTAGCGCGGCAGAAAGCGGCGGAATACCAATCACGGCTAATGCCTGATCCCGGTACTCCTGCGTGGAGCCAAGGTCTTGAGACTTCTACGCCATTCTTTGATATCGCCACTGTCGGTATGGGCGGAGGCCTGAATCTCTTGCGTAAGGGTATTGCCCGGAAGTTGGCTCAGGCTAGGTCCAGAAGAGCCGGCACAAGGCTGAGAGAGGAGAGGGGATTAAACGAGCCAGGCTACGATCCCAGGGCTGATGAGTACCTTGATTATGGAGATGATGTGGTGAGGCGCAGGGTGCCTGATGATATTGATGATTACGATGCTTGGGCTATGAGGATGGAACCGCCTCAATCATACTTTGATGATATGAGGGCTTGGAATCGGAAATTAGCAGAAGCTAGGCTAAGACGGCAACCAGCTTACTCGACTCCTAATGTTGTAGGTCAGCAATTTCGCAAGGAAGCCAGAAAACAGGGAAAAATTAATAGGGCAATCGCGAACCGTAGACGAAGAATGCAGGGTAGCATGGGGGATGACCTGTAATGTTAGTACAACCTACCACAATAGCCCAGGCACAAGCCGCTGGTTCTCCCTACTTCTGGGATAATGGCAAGAAGAAACTCGCCGTCACAGCAGAGCAGTTAGCCGCATTCCGAGGCGGAAGCCAGTATGATCCCACAGGTAAGAGTGCCTTAACCCAATGGGCTAATATTCATACCCGGCCACAGGTTCCACAAATGGACCTTGCGCCCAGACTGGATATCCAACCGCAAATGGACCTCGCGCCTAGGTTAGATATCCAACCGCAGATGGACTTACAGCCTAGATTGGATATTCCAAGGCAAGAGCCTGGTATGATGGATCGGGTTAGAGGCTTTGTCGGTGGGCTATTGCCCACAGCAAGAACTGAATCTGGATCGGGTCAGTGGCAAATGGGAGGAAGAACTAGATCAGGGATTGGCCAGCCTCGAATGGTGGGAAGAACTAGGTCAGGTATCGGTGGTGATGTTGCCCCCAGACGGCTAGAGAGGCCAGTAAGGGAAGGCCGTGTAGCTCCTGTCTCCTATAGCCAGGTTGCAATGGACAAGATCGCGGATTGGGAAGGCGGTTACCAAGATAAGGCATTCGATGACCGCGGCACGCAGAGAATAGGCTTTGGACGCAAGTATGAAAAGGGTGAGAAAACCACAGAGTCTAAAGAACGCGGTTGGCTTATGGGTAAGGTGCAGGATATTGGCGACTTCCTTGATGGCGTCGTTACGGCTGATCTCACTGCTAATCAGAAGGCTGCATTGACATCACTCGTATACAATGTGGGTCGAACCTCCTTCAAACGGAGCAAGGCTCTAAAGGCGTTAAACGCTGGTGATATGGATGAGTTCAAGAAGCAGGCTTTCTCCAGAAACAAGGGTTGGGTGAAGAGTAAGGGTAAGTTTATGGAAGGACTCTATAACCGCAGACAGAAGGAACAGGCTCTTTTCTTTGGCTAGAAGACCGCCATTTGCCCCAACTTGGGATGTAAATAAATTAACTCCTTTGCAACTAAGGATGCTGTATAGGGCTATGGCCCAACGGAAAAATAAGGATTTAGGCGCACTAGAATTGGCGGGTTTGCTGCAGGCAGATACTTCCTTTACCCCGGTAGATGTAATGAGAAGTGGGGATGTTAGTGCTAAGATGCGTACAGATTCTCCACGAAGAACCACCCGTGGAATACATTGGGAAACTCCTAGGATAGCAATGAATACTGCATTTCCTGGTAGCTATGGCGGTACATTTGGGCATGAGTTGACACATGAAGCTCTTAGCAGGGCCGGAATTACGGGTAAGGATAGAGGCCATCGCCAACACGAACTCATGAAGCCTTACTTGATGGAAGCCTACAGAAGAGCGGGTAGCACTCGACAATTAGGGCCAGATGTATCTAGGTCAGTTGGGCCGCACCAAGATGCTCGAGCGGCTAACCCGGGACTGCTCTGGAATGATCCTATTCCTAAGCCTTATAGGGCGCATCAAAGGCACTTAATTCGTGATGCAGACATATTTGGTATTGAGAAGTCTATGGCTGAATCGGCTGAAGGAAGAAGGCGTAGAGATTGGTGGAATAGGAATAGAGGCGCACTTATGAGAAGAATGGCATCAGCGACAGGTGGGAGAGGAAGATGAGCGTCATGCAAGACAAGTTCGTTGAATCCTATTGTTTAACGGGAAACGCTACTAAAGCCGCGATCATGGCGGGATATAGCGAGAACTCCGCCAAACAGAAAGGATATGAGCTTAAAAACAAATTCGCAAATGAAATAGCGGAGAGAACTGGAAAACTCATTTCAGATATGCTCCCTGGTGCGCTGTCTCAGTTACGCTTTCTTATGGAAGAGGCGACATCTGAGTCAGTTAGGCTGGGTGCAATCAAGGATATACTAGATCGAGCTGGACTCAAGCCTATAGAAAGGACTGAAGTAACCACGGTAGATAGGATGTCCACTGAAGAAATCCAGAAGGAACTCGATGCCCTCCTTAGCACACGACACTAGGGCAGAAGAACTCTTACGCGAACTACAGGGTCGCAAGAGATTTAATAGGATAGATGAGTACGATCCTTATCCTTATCAGCTAAAGTTCCATAAAACAGGCTCAGAGGCGAACCAACGCCTCTTGATGGCTGCTAACCGTATTGGAAAGAGTTATTGCGGTAGCATGGAGTTAAGCTACCACCTTACCGGATTGTATCCTAAATGGTGGGCTGGAAGGCGGTATAACAGACCGATTGTTGCATGGGCTGGCGGTATCTCGAACGAAACGACTAGAGATATTGTCCAGTTTGAGTTGTTAGGATCACCGGATGATCCAGATGCTTTTGGTTCAGGCACGGTTCCTAAAAATAGAATAGAGAAGACCGAGAGGAAACCCGGCGTCCCTAATGCTAAGAGTGTTGCCCTTATTAGGCACGCGGCTGGCGGCAACAGTTCTCTCTTCTTTAAGGCTTACGAGATGGGCCAGGAGAAATGGCAGGGCCGTAGTGTGGACTGCATTTGGCTTGATGAGGAGCCGCCCAGAGATATTTATTCTCAGGCTGTGACTCGAACGCTTGATAAACGAGGGATGGTTTACATGACGTTCACTCCCGAAAGTGGGATGACTGAAACTGTAGCATCGTTCATGAATAATATCCAGCCTGGTCAATCCCTGGTCAATGCGACGTGGGATGATGCTTCGGAAAAAGTAAAGTCCATGAATGGGGAAAATGGACATCTAAACGAAGACGTGATGCAACAAATCCTATCTTCTTACGCCCCTCACGAAAGGGAAATGAGGAGATACGGAAGGCCATCGATTGGTTCGGGGCTGGTCTTTCCAGTGATGGAAGAGAAGATCGTGATTGATCCGATCCATTTGGAAGATCATTGGCCTCGTATATGCGGTATAGACTTTGGTTATGACCACCCTACTGCTTGCGTATGGATGGCGTGGGACAGGGAAGAGGATGAGCTGTATGTCTACGACTGCTATCGTCAAGCTAAGGCTGCGCCTGCAACTCATGCTTCAGCGATACGGACAAGGCCGCAATATATTCCCATTGCTTGGCCCCATGATGGTTACCGAAAGGATGCTATGGGTAATCCTGGCCTTGCCGACCAATATAGAAATTTAGGGTGTAACTTTCTACCGTTTCATTTCGAGAATCCGCCTGCACTCGGGGAGAAGAAAGGTGGCAACTCAGTGGAGGTGGGGATTATGAGCGTTCTTCAAAGGATGGAAGACGGAAAGTTTCATGTCTTTTCTACACTGGGAGATTGGTGGGAAGAGTTTAGAATGTATCATAGGAAGGGTGGGAAGATCGTACCCTTTCGTGATGACCTTATGAGTGCGACTCGATATGCTGCTATGTCTGTAAGGTTTGCTGTTGCGAGCGATGACCCGGAATGGACTAAAGATGTTTCGTACAAGAACTATGGAATTATTTAATGGCAAAAGAAAAAATTACTGAAGAAGAATTAGTAGCCAGGATCAAAAGTGAGATTACTGATTCTCTTGGGTATGGCGATACTATTTCTCGGCATAGGGAAAAGGCTATGGAGTATTATTATAGCCAACCCTTTGGCAATGAGGTTGAGGGTCGAAGCCAATACGTAGATTCTACAGTTCAGGATACTATTGAATGGATAAAACCCTCTCTAATGAGGGTGTTTGCATCTGGTGATGAGATGGTTAAGTTTAATCCTCATGGCCCGGAAGATGTTGCAATGGCTGAGCAGGCTACTGATTATGTTAATTATGTATTCGCGAAGGATAATTCTGGATGGGAAATACTTTACTCATGGTTTACAGATGCTCTCTTATCTAAGAATGGTATTGTAAAGGTATGGTGGGATGAGTATGAAGACTATAAAAGAGAAGAATATCATAGACTTACAGATATAGAACTGTCCGCCCTAGTAGAAAATCCAGCAGTAGAAGTGCTGGAACATTCAGAGTATTCTGAAGGTGAGGGCTTTGAGGTTGAAGAGATACTTCACGATGTGGTTATTAAGAGAACCCACGGTTCTGGTAAAGTAAAAATTGAGAATGTTCCACCATCTGAATTTCTTATCAGTCGAGAAGCAAAGGATATTCAAAACGCGAGATTCGTATGTCATAGAGTACAAAAGACTTTATCTGAATTACGAGAGATGTATCCTGAAGAAGATATTGGGCCGGAAGAGTTGGGCGCGGGAGAGGATGATGACTTTACCCTTTTTGGTGAAAGGGCGGCAAGATTTGAATATGATGATACTACCAATTTTAATCTTGGCGAGGTTGATACGGAAGAGGCTTTAAGAAAATATTGGCTGCATGAATCTTTTCTTCAAACTGATTATGATGGTGACGGACTTGTTGAGCTCAGAAAGGTATGCACAGTAGGAAACTATGTTCTAGCTAATGACGAAATAGATTCCATTCCTTTTGTTTCTATTACTCCTATAAAGATTCCGCATAAGTTCTTTGGTTTGTCCATAGCAGATTTAGTTATGGATCTTCAATTATATAAATCTGTTTTGATGCGAAACCTTTTGGATAATATGTATAACCAGAACTTCGGCAGGTACGCAGTCCTCGAAGGCCAAGCTAATCTTGATGACCTTCTTACACAACGGCCTGGTGGTGTAGTTAGAGTTAAGTCACCTAATGCGGTAATGCCTCTTACAACTCCCCCGCTAGAGCCATACTCATTCCAGATGCTTGAATACTTGGATGGAGTAAGAGAGTCCAGGGCTGGTGTATCTAAGATGTCTCAGGGTATGAATGATAATGCCTTGACATCCCATACCACGGCTACTGCTGTCAACGCCGTTATGACAGCCGCACAGAGTCGCGTAGAACTTATTGCCAGAAACTTTGCAGAGACAGGCGTTAAGGATTTAATGCGAACGATTTATGAATTGCTCTTAAAGAACCAAGATAAGGAAAGAGTAATTATGTTACGCAATGAATGGATTCCGGTTAGACCAGATGCTTGGAGTGATAAGTATGATTGCACTGTATCAGTTGCTTTGGGTCAAGGAAACAAAGATCAACAGATGATGCACCTATCACAGATGTTACAGTTTGCTTCTGAATCTATGAAGGGTGGATTACCTATTGTAAATGTACAGAATATGTATAATCTTGGAGCCTCATTGGTTAAAGCAATGGGATTCCAAAATGTAGACGACTTCTTAACTGATCCTTCCCAGGCTCCACCGCAGCAACCGAATCAGCAGCAACAGATGCAGGCGCAGATGGCTCAACAGAAGATGCAGATTGAAGCCAAGGAACTTGAGATCAAGGCTGCTGAAGTACAGATCAAAGCTCAAAAGGTTCAGCAAGAGGCTCAAGAGGCGGCAGTAGATGCACACCTAAAGATGGAAGAGTTAAAATTAGAGCGTGAACAAAACAGAGCGGTAGCAATAGGAGCAACATAATGCCAAAAGTGGGAAAAAAACATTTTGCCTATACTAAGAAAGGCAAGAAAGCAGCAAGATCATATGCAAAGAAAACTGGTAAAAAAGTAAAGAAGTTAAAAGGTTACTAATGTCGGATGATCTAAGAGAAGAGAGGGCTAAGAGCCTTCTCAGTAATGAATTGTTTAATGAGGCATTTGAAGTTTTAAGAAAAGATTTAATGGATCGTTGGTCAGCCAGCGGTTCATCAGAGTTGGAAGCCAGAGAATCAATCTGGCTTGCGATGCGACTGCTTGACAAGATTTATGGTCATGTATCGTCCATAGTTGAAACTGGACACATGAATAAGATCATGGATAAGCAACACCCATTCATCTGAAAGAGGATTTAATTATGGCGGATAAGCAAGTAGCCCCGCAAGCACACGAAGATCAAATGCAACCCGGCAGTATAAGGGAAGCGCAAGAGGTATTACTCGGCCTGATGGAACCTGAAAAGGAAACTCCAGAAACTGAGGAAG
>Ga0208315_1001411_pt1 | contig 12310 bp, 11 predicted proteins | sample MalvireepMed_215_FD_184239 | JGI IMG/M metagenome (GOLD analysis project Ga0208315, IMG submission 184239) | Marine viral communities from the Global Malaspina Expedition - Malaspina viral metaG DeepMed_215 (SPAdes) (version 2) | ecosystem: Environmental > Aquatic > Marine > Oceanic | place... | reverse complement strand
TTCGATCACTCCACAGGCTTTGCCCGCGACTTCGAATGCCTTCAACGCGCGGTCGAGTTGTTCGCGAGTCAGTGCAGCGTTCATCTGCGTGCGGATGCGCGCCTGACCGCGCGGCACCACCGGGAAGAAGAAGCCGGAAACATAGACTCCCTCCTCGAAAAGCCGCGCCGCCATGTCCTGCGCCAACTGCGCCTCGCCCAGCATGACGGGCACGATGGGGTGTTCACCGGGCAGCAGGTCAAAGCCCAACTTCTCCAGCCCCGCACGCCAGTATTCCGTATTCTCGAACAGGCGTGCGCGCAGATCATCGCCGTCTTCGACCAGTTCCAGCGCCCGGATGCCGGCGCGCACGATCGACGACGGCAATGAGTTGGAAAACAAATAGGGCCGCGCGCGCTGGCGCAGTAGGTCGATCACCGGCTGCGGCCCTGCGATATAGCCGCCGATGGCCCCGCCAAGCGCCTTGCCCAGCGTGCCGGTCACGATGTCGACCTTGACCCCGTGATGCGCGGGCGTGCCTGCACCCTTCGGCCCCATGAAGCCGGTGGAATGGCAATCGTCGACCATCACCAGCGCCTCGTATTTCTCCGCCAGTGCGGTGATCTCGGGCAGGTTCGCCAGATAGCCGTCCATGGAGAAGACCCCGTCCGTCGCGATCATGATGAACCGCGCGCCGTCCTCGCGGGCCTGCTTCAACTTGGCCTCCAGATCGTCCATGTCGCTGTTGGCGTAGCGATAGCGCTTCGCCTTGCACAGACGTATGCCGTCGATGATCGAGGCATGGTTCAGCGCGTCTGAAATCACCGCGTCCTCCGGCCCCAAAAGCGGCTCGAACAGCCCGCCGTTGGCGTCGAAACAGGCGGCGAAGAGGATCGAATCGTCGTGCCCGAGGAAGCCCGCCAGCTTCTGCTCCAGCTCGCGGTGGATGTCCTGCGTGCCGCAGATAAAGCGGACCGAGGCCATGCCAAATCCTTTCTCGTCCATCGCCTCTTTGGCGGTGGCGATCAACTCGGGGTGATCGGCGAGGCCGAGGTAGTTGTTGGCGCAGAGGTTGATGACCTCGCGCTCGCCCACCGCGATCTCACCGCCCTGCGGGGTGGTGATGAGCCGCTCGCGCTTCATCATGCCCTCGGCGTCGATCTCGGCTAGGGTGTCGGTGACATGGGATAGAAATGCTTGGGTCATAAGGCTCTCCTTTTCAGGGGAGCGTCTACCATAACGGAGGCCATTCCGAAATAGAGGATTTCCGAAATGGCGGATTTATTCCGATATACCGGAGATCAGGCGTCTTGCACCACTAGAAAGGCACGTACCGGCCCAGCGGTCGCGCGGATCGCATGGGGCACGTCCGCGGCATAGCGGGCCGTGTCTCCGGCCTGCAACTGCTCTGTCCCCCCGCCGCTGGTCACTTCGACCGCCCCCTCGAAAACGCTCAGATGCTCGCGCGCGCCGCGGGTATGCGGCGCACTGTCGAGCATGCCACCCTCGGCGATGAGCAGTTCGTAAACCTCGTGATGCCCGGCCTCTTCGGGCGGGGACAAGATGCGGATCCGGCAGCCTGATCCAAGGTTGCTGATCGTCGGCACGGCGGCGCTGCGCAGCACTTCGATCTGGGCCTCTGTCGGCGCACCATCCAAAAGCCCGGCGAAATCCACCTGCAAGGCGCGCGTGAGGTTCCACAGCGTGGCGATCGTCGGGCTCGATTCGCCGCGCTCGATCTGGCTCACCATGGAGCGCGAGACGCCCGAAAGCTTGGCCACCGCATCAAGCGATAGCCCCTGCCCCTGTCGCGCCGCTTTCAAGCGGGCGGGCAGCTGTGTCAGGATCTTGTCTGTGTTGTCCGTCATGACGGATATGTCGCGCGCAGCCCCGCCCCTGTCAAGCCGCGCTTTGACGGGACGTTTCCACTGACTTTGCCCCGCCCCCGGCCCATAGTGCGGACAACGACCAAAGGAGAGTTTCATGTCAGACGATATCGTCATCCTGAGCGGTGCGCGCAGCGCCATCGGCACTTTCGGCGGCAGCCTTGCCGGCACCCCACCCACCAAGCTGGGCAGCACCGTCGGGGCAGCGGCGATGGAGCGTGCGGGCGTCAGCCCCGACCAGATCGGCCATGTGGTGTTTGGCACCGTCATCAACACCGAGCCGCGCGACATGTACCTCAGCCGCGTCGCCGCGCGCGATGCGGGCGTGCCGGATGAAGTGCCCGCGATGAACGTGAACCGCCTGTGCGGTTCGGGCGTGCAGGCGCTGGTCTCGGCGACCCAAAGCCTGATGCTGGGCGATGCGGATTTCGCCCTTGCTGGCGGGGCCGAGAGCATGTCGCGCGCGCCTTACATTCTGCCCGATGCCCGCTGGGGTCAGAAGATGGGCGATGTCCGCAGCCTCGACATGCTTTTGGGCACGCTCAACTGCCCCTTCGGCACCGGCCACATGGGGGTCACGGCCGAGAATGTCGCGGATGAACATACCATCACCCGCGAGGAGATGGACGCCTTTGCTCTGCAAAGCCAAGAACGCGCAGCAGCGGCCATCGCGGCGGGGCATTTTAAGGATCAGATCGTGCCGGTCGACGTAAAGGTCAAGCGCGACATGGTGCCCTTTGACACCGATGAACACCCCAAGGCCACCACCGCCGAGGCGCTGGCCGGGCTGCGCCCCGTATTCCAGAAGGACGGGCGCGTCACGGCGGGCAATGCCAGCGGTATCAACGACGGTGCCGCGGCGCTGGTGCTGGCCCGCGCAGGGGCAGCCGAGGCCGCCGGGCTCACGCCCCGTGCGCGCATCCTTGGCTACGCCCATGCCGGTGTGCGCCCCGAAGTCATGGGCATCGGCCCGGTTCCCGCCGTCCGCCGCCTGCTGGAGCGCACCGGCCTGAAGGCCGATGATTTCGACGTGATTGAAAGCAACGAGGCCTTCGCCAGCCAAGCGCTGGCGGTAAGCAAGGAGTTGGGATTCGACCCGGCAAAAGTGAACCCCAACGGCGGGGCCATCGCCCTTGGCCACCCGGTCGGCGCGACCGGGGCGATCATCACCGTGAAGGCGCTTTATGAGTTGGAGCGGATTGGCGGCAAGCGCGCCTTGATCACCATGTGCATCGGCGGCGGGCAAGGCATCGCCATGGCCATCGAACGTATTGCCTAAATGCGGGGGGCCTCCGCGGCCCCCTGCCCTAAAGCAGCGCGCCGATCAGGGCGATTGTGGTGGCCCCGGCAATGCCGGACATCACCGCAGTCGCCGCGATGTAGCGCCAGAACCGCGGGCGGCGCTCTGGCTGCTCCTCGGCCTGACGGTTCAGCGCCTGTTCGACCAGCCCCGGCAAACGTGGGCCAAAGCGGGCCATGACCATCGCCGTGTCGCGCAGATCAGAAACGATCGCACGCGGACCGAGCGACTTGGTGATGTAATCGGTCACAATCGGGCTCGCGACTTCCCAGATGTTGATATGCGGATTGAGCGAGCGGGCCACGCCCTCGACCACGACCATCGTGCGTTGCAACAAGATCAGCTCGGTCCGGGTTTCCATACCGAAACGCTCGGTCACCTCGAACAGATAGGTCAGCAGCCGCGCCATGGAAATGCGGGTGGCGTCCATGCCGAAAATCGGCTCGCCCACCGCGCGCAGGGCGCGGGCGAATTCATCGACATCCTTGTCGGCAGGCACGTAACCCGCCTCAAAATGCACCTTGGCCACGCGCTCGTAATCGCGGCGGATGAAGCCATAGAGGATCTCGGCGTAGACGCGGCGGGTATAGCTGTCGATATGACCCATGATGCCGAAGTCATAAGCGATGATATCGCCATTGGCCGCGACCTTGAGGTTGCCTTGGTGCATGTCGGCGTGGAAATAGCCGTCGCGCAGGGCGTGTTGCAAAAAGAGTTGCAGCACCCGTTCCGACAGCGCCACACGGTCGTGCCCCGCCGCATCCAGCGCGGCGTTGTCGCCCAGCGGCAGACCATCGGCCCAGCCCAGCGTCATCACGCGGCGGCCCGAATAATTCCATTTGATCTCAGGCAGTTGAAATCCGGTGTCATCTTTGGTGTTGGCGGCAAACTCCGACGCGGCGGAGCTTTCCAGCCGCAGGTCCAACTCCCCCCGCACGACGCCGTCGAAATGCTCGATCACCTCCATCGGGCGCAAGCGGCGCGATCCGGGGGAGAAAATCTCGGCCATGCGGGCGGCGAGGTAAAAGGCATCAATATCCTTGCGGAAAGCCTTTTCGATGCCGGGGCGCAGGACTTTGACGGCGACCTCTTCGCCGGTCTCGGCCAGTCGTGCATGGTGGACCTGCGCGATAGAGGCCGCGGCGACGGGTTCGCTGAACTCAGAGAAAATCGCGCTGACCGGCTCACCCAACTCCTGCTCGACCGCCCTGCGGGCCAGCGCCGTGTCAAAAGGCGGCAGCTTGTCTTGCAAGACCCGCAGTTGCACGGCCAGATCATCGCCCACCACGTCGGGCCGGGTCGAGAGTACCTGACCGAATTTGATGTAGGCGGGGCCAAGCGCCGTGAGCGCGCGGGTGGCGGGCGGCATGGTCGGGTCGCCTTTGTAGCCCAGCCATTTGAACGGCAGGCCAAGCGCGCGGGCCACGAAACGCAGCGCCGGGGAAGCATCGAAAGCATCCAGCACCACATTCATCGCGCCCGCGCGTTCCAGCGTCGCGCCGGTGCGGATCAGCCGCCAAATGTTGTGAGGTCCGCGCATCAGAGTTTCCAGCCCGAATGCAGCGCGGCGATGCCCATGCTCAGGTTACGGTATTTGGCCTGACCGAAACCGGCTGTGCGTACCATCGACAGAAACGTTTCCTGATCGGGGAAATTGCGGATCGATTCGACCAGATACTGATAGCTGTCACGGTCGCCCGCGATGGCCTGCCCCATGCGCGGGATCACGTTGAAACTGTAGAGGTCATAGGCTTTTTGCATCGCCGGGTTGGGCAGCTGGCTGAACTCTAACACCATCAGACGGCCACCGGGGCGCAGCACGCGGTACGCTTCGTTCAGCGCCTCTTGGGGGCGGGTCACGTTTCGGATGCCGAAGCTGATTGTGTAGACATCAAAGGTGTTGTCGGGAAACGGCAGCGCCATCGCGTCGCCCACCACCCAATCAAGGCTGCCGGTCAGGCTGTCGGCCTCGGCCCGTTTGCGGCCTTCGACCAACATCGGCTCGGTGAGGTCGAGCACCGTGGCATGACCGTGGCCCGCGCGGCCCAGAAACTTGAACGACACATCGCCGGTGCCACCCGCCACATCCAGCAACTTCTGACCGGGGCGCGGGGCGAGCCAATCCATCATCGCTTCTTTCCAGACGCGGTGGATCCCCATGCTCATCACATCGTTCATGATGTCGTATTTGCTGGCGACGGAGTTAAACACACCCTGCACGCGCCCGGCCTTTTCATGTTCGGGCACAGTCTCGAAACCGAAATGGGTTGTTTTGTCAGCGTCCTGGGTCATCTGCTCTTGCGATCCTCTGGTTCTGTCCCTTGTTATAGGGTGCCGTAAGCTGGGGACAATGCGTGCCTTTTGTCACAGGCAAGCCAGAGGGGAAACCGAGATGCCGGAACTGCCAGAGGTCGAAACCGTCCGCCGGGGGCTGGCTCCCGCGATGGAGGGCCAAGTGATCGCCCGGGCCGAGGTCAACCGCCCCGATCTGCGCTGGCCCTTCCCCGAGCGGATGGCAGAGCGGCTGACTGGGCAGCGAGTCGGGCTGCTGCGACGACGGTCGAAATACATCCTCGCCGATCTGGAGGGTGGGGAATCGCTGTTGGTGCATCTGGGAATGTCCGGGCGGATGCTGGTCTCGGGCGACCCTCTGGGGCAGTTTCAGCACAACCACCCTGCGCCCGAGAAACATGATCATGTCGTGTTGCATATGGGTAACGGTGCGCGGATCACCTTTAACGACCCGCGCCGTTTTGGCGCTATGGATCTGATGCCCACAGCCGGGGCCGAGACGCACAAGCTACTGGCCTCGCTCGGGCCGGAACCCTTGGGCAATGACTTTCATGAAGCGCATCTGGTGGCCGCGCTGAAAGGGCGCAACACACCGATCAAATCCGCCCTGCTGGATCAGCGGATCGTGGCGGGTTTGGGAAATATCTACGTCTGCGAAGCACTTTACCGCGCAGGGATTCACCCCGCCCGCAAGGCCGGGCGCATCTCGGCCACGCGGATCGCCGGGCTGGTGCCGATCATCCGCGAGGTGCTGGCCGATGCCATCACGGCGGGGGGATCCTCGCTCAAGGACTTCCGGCAGGCGGACGGCGAACTGGGCTATTTCCAGCACAGTTTCGATGTCTACGGGCGCGAGGGGCAACCCTGCCGCCGACCAGGCTGCGACGGCACCATCGGGCGCATCGTACAAAGCGGGCGGTCTTCCTTCTATTGTCCGCGCTGTCAAAGATAACTTGAAACATGGGGGTGCCGTGGTATGCACATTCCCCTGAGCGCAACAACAAAGAGCATTCTTGATGGCTTACGAAACGATCACCGTGGACGTGGACAACCATGTGGCCCTGATCACCCTCAACCGCCCGGATGCGCTGAACGCGCTCAACGACGCGTTGCTGGGTGAGTTGGCCAAAGCGCTGAAAGGCGCACAGGAAAACGACAAGGTGCGCTGCATCGTCATCACCGGGTCGGAAAAGGCATTCGCTGCCGGTGCCGACATCGCGATGATGCGCGATCAAAGCTTTGTCGACGTCTTCATGGGGGATCTCTTCACGCCCGAAACCGATCAAATCCTGCGCGTGCGCAAGCCGATCATCGCAGCCGTGTCGGGCTATGCCTTGGGTGGTGGCTGCGAATTGGCGATGATGTGCGATTTCATCATCTGTTCGGAAAGCGCCAAGTTCGGCCAGCCTGAGATCAACCTTGGCGTTGTGGCAGGCATCGGCGGCACCCAGCGTCTGACGCGCCTTGTGGGCAAGTCCAAAGCGATGGACATGAACCTGACGGGCCGTTTCATGGATGCAGAAGAAGCCGAACGCTCGGGCCTTGTGTCGCGCGTTGTGCCGGTGAAAAAGCTGATGGAAGAAGCCATGGCCGCCGCTGGCAAGATCGCCGAGAAATCGATGATCTCGGCCACTGTGGTCAAGGAATGCGTCAACCGTGCCTATGAGGTGCCGCTGAGCGAAGGCCTGTTGTTCGAGCGCCGCATGTTCCATTCGCTGTTCAACACCGAAGACCAGAAAGAAGGCATGTCGGCCTTCCTTGAAAAGCGCGAAGCGCAGTTCCGCGACAAGTAAGCGATTCTAGGGGCGCGGCTTGCATTGCCGCGCCTGCTGTCTTATAGGCAGCCCCAATACATGCGCGTGCAGCCCGCTCTGGCTAGAATCACCTGCCCTTTGGGGGCCCGGATTTCCGGTAGGGTTGGCGTCACGCATTGCTACGCAACAAAATGAACCCGAAGGCTGATACTCATGGCAAACACAACACAATCCGCAAAGCGCGCACGTCAAAACGAGAAACGTTTTGCGATCAACAAAGCCCGTCGTTCGCGCATCCGCACCTACCTGCGCAAAGTCGAAGAGGCGATCACCTCCGGTGATAAAGAAGCCGCAACCGCCGCTTTGAAAGCCGCCCAGCCCGAGCTGATGCGCGGCGTCACCAAAGGCGTTTTCCACAAAAACACCGCTTCGCGCAAAATGTCGCGTCTGGCCGCACGGGTCAAAGCACTGGGTTAATCCGGCTCCACAGCCAACCCTTTGAAAGACAAGAGGCGCCGCATTGCGGCGCCTTTTTTCGTGCGGGTGCAGCGAAAAAAACACGCCAGAGATTCTTTTCAGGCAATCTCTGAGTCAAGATGGAAGATATGTTGAAGCGGACCGGAAACACTTGCTACCAAAGGTCCAGCGATTCATTTCGCTTGGGGGGACAGGCCCTGAACAAGGTGTCAGCCGACTGGCAGAATGCCAAGTTCAGGGGGGTGCAAGTGACCGTTTAAAAACGGCCCCGCGCACCGTCGTGAATGCTGCTGCCAGCACGTTTACCCTGTCGATGAGAACACGAACGGTTCGTTCAGCGCCTCTTGCGCCGGTTTACGGCGCATCAGGCTTATGGGCTTGCCATTCTTTTAAAGTCCGAAGGACACAGGTCGGTCATCCGCGTGGGACCGGGTGGATGACCTGTTGCCGGGTGAAACAATATTGAGGGCCGGGATCCACTCGGCCTCTGTGCGAAAAGCAAAGCGGGACGTAAGGCACGATGACATTAGATCACTGGGGCGAGATCAAAGAGCGGCTTCTAAAGACGGTGGGGCAGAACAACTACACCACCTGGATTGAACCGCTTGTGCCCGGCGCTGTTGAAGACGGAATCGTGACACTCAAAGTGCCGACAAATTTCTTTGGGAACTACGTCAGCCAGAACTTCTCGGATCTGATCCTGCATGAGATCAACACGGCGGGCACCGATGCCACCCGTTTGAACTTTGCCTTGAATCAGCAACCCAGCCCTGCCGCCGAAAAGCCTGCCCCGGCTGCGCGTCAGACCACGGCTGCCGTGAAACCCGCCGCCAACACCCAGCTGAGCACCGCCCCGCTTGACCCGCGCTTCAGCTTTGACAATTTCGTCGTCGGCAAGCCCAACGAACTGGCCCACGCCGCCGCCCGCCGTGTCGCCGAAGGCGGCCCAGTCACCTTCAACCCGCTGTTCCTGTATGGCGGCGTTGGTTTGGGTAAAACGCACCTCATGCACGCCATCGCGCGCGAATTGCACGCGCGTAAGCCTGAGATGAATGTGCTCTACCTCTCGGCCGAGCAGTTCATGTACCGTTTCGTCCAAGCCCTGCGCGACCGCAAGATGATGGACTTCAAAGAGATCTTCCGTTCGGTCGACGTGCTGATGGTCGATGACGTGCAGTTCATCGCGGGCAAGGATTCCACCCAAGAAGAGTTCTTTCACACGTTCAACGCACTTGTGGACCAGCACAAACAGATCATCATCTCTGCCGACCGCGCACCGGGGGAGATCAAAGACCTCGAAGACCGCGTGAAGTCGCGCCTGCAATGCGGCTTGATCGTTGACCTGCACCCGACGGACTATGAACTGCGTCTCGGCATTCTGCAAAGCAAGGTTGAAGTGCAGCGCAAGACCTACCCCGACTTCGAAGTGGCCGATGGCGTGCTGGAATTCCTGGCGCATCGCATCACCTCGAACGTGCGTGTCCTCGAAGGCGCGCTGACCCGGCTCTTTGCTTTCGCCTCGCTCGTGGGCCGTGAGATCGACATGGGTCTGACGCAGGACTGTCTGGCCGATGTGCTGCGCGCCTCCGAGCGCAAGATTTCGGTCGAGGAAATCCAGCGCAAGGTATCGGACCATTACAACATCCGCCTGAGCGACATGATCGGCCCCAAGCGTCTGCGCAGCTATGCCCGCCCGCGTCAGGTGGCGATGTATCTGTGCAAGCAGATGACCAGCCGCTCCCTGCCCGAAATTGGCCGCCGCTTTGGCGGGCGCGACCACACCACCGTCATGCACGGGGTGCGCCGCATCGAAGAGCTCAAGGTCTCGGACGGGCAGATCGCCGAGGATCTGGAACTGCTGCGCCGGGCGCTCGAATCCTAAGCTGAGCGGCCTGAGGGGTTGTCCTCAGGACACGGTTAAACAGCGATCGGGGGCGCAGCTTGCGCCCCTCTTGCATTCACTTAAACAAAGCCACAAAAGTTCTTGTGTAAGCGTGGGAACCGGGTAGTTTGCCTCTCCCGGCAATCGGTATGGGAGAAGGCATATGAAATTCAGCATCGAACGCGCGGCACTGCTCAAGGCCGTTTCGCAAGCCCAATCCGTGGTCGAGCGCCGCAACACCATTCCGATCCTCGCCAACGTGCTGATCGAGGCCGAGGGCAGCGATGTTTCCTTCCGCGCCACCGATCTGGATATCGAAGTGGTCGACAAGGTCGCCGCGCAGGTTGAGCGCGCTGGCGCCACCACCGTTTCGGCCACGCTGCTGCATGAAATCGTGCGCAAACTGCCCGATGGCGCGTTGATCAGCCTGACCGCCGATACCGCCGCTGGCCGCCTGACTGTCGAAGCGGGCCGCTCGAACTTTTCGCTGGCGACCCTGCCGCGTGAGGACTTCCCCGTAATGGCGTCCTCGGAATATGCCTCGAACTTCGCGGCCCCTGCCCCGGTGCTGCGCCGCCTGTTCGACAAGTCGAAATTCGCCATCTCCACCGAAGAGACGCGCTATTACCTGAACGGTGTCTACCTGCATATCGCGGATGCCGAAGGCGGCAAGGCCCTGCGCTGCGTGGCGACCGATGGTCACCGTCTCGCTCGGATCGACGCCGAGATGCCCGAGGGTGCGGCTGAGATGCCCGGCGTCATCGTGCCGCGCAAGACCGTGGGCGAACTGCGCAAACTTCTGGATGACGACGAGATGGAGATTGCGGTTTCCGTTTCGGAGACCAAGATCCGGTTTGCCACCCCTGCCATCACCCTGACATCCAAGGTGATCGACGGTACTTTCCCCGACTACACCCGTGTGATTCCCCAAGGGAACACCCGCAAGATGGAAGTCGATGCCGCCGATTTCGCCCGCGCGGTGGACCGTGTGGCGACCGTTTCGTCCGAGCGTTCGCGTGCCGTGAAGCTGCAACTGGACGAAGACCGTCTGGTGCTGTCCGTCAATGCGCCTGACAGCGGTGCGGCGGAAGAAGAGCTTGCCGTGGCCTATGCCGACGAGCGGCTGGAGATTGGTTTCAACGCGAAATACCTGCTTGAGATCGCAAGCCAAGTGGACCGCGAGAACGCCGTCTTCCTGTTCAACTCCTCTGGCGACCCGACCCTGATGCGCGAAGGCAATGACACTTCGGCGGTCTACGTCGTCATGCCGATGCGCGTGTGAGTTGGGCGGGAATTTTTGAAATTCCCGCGCCGTTTTCTTTCAAAGAAAACGGGGTCTGAATGGCGCAGCTGTATCTTTCCAACCTCGGCCTCTCGCATTTCCGCTCGCACCGCCGGGCGGTGATCGACGTAGATGCGCGCCCCGTCGCGCTCTATGGCCCCAATGGTGCGGGCAAGACCAATGTCATCGAAGCGATTTCGCTGCTGTCGCCGGGTCGCGGGCTGCGCCGCACCAGCGCGCAAGATATGGCACGGCGGCCCGAGGCTTTGGGCTGGAAGGTGACCGGGCTGCTGCACGGCCCCACGGTGCTGCATGAGGTCGACATCTGGTCCGAAGCGGGCGCGGCACGGCAGACCAAGATCGACGGCAAGGCGTCCGCCCAAACGGCGCTTGGTCGCATTGCCCGCGTGCTCTGGCTGATCCCCGCCATGGACCGGCTTTGGATCGAAGGCGCCGAGGGGCGGCGGCGCTTTCTTGACCGGGTGACGCTTTCGATGCTGCCCGATCATGCGGACCTGTCACTGAGCTACGAGAAAGCCATGCGCGAGCGCAACCGGCTGCTCAAGGACATGGTGCGCGAGCCTGCGTGGTACACAGCGCTTGAGACCCGCATGGCTGAAACCGGGGCGCAGATTCACGCCAACCGCCTACAGGCGCTGGCAGCCCTTGAGGCGGCGCAGGCAGAGGCCCAAACCGCTTTCCCCATCGCGATGCTGTCGCTGCTGAACGACATGCCCGAGAGCGCCGATGCCCTGCGCGCCGCGCTCTCGGACAACCGCATGCGCGACCTTGCCGCCGGGCGCACGCTCATCGGCCCCCACCGCGCCGATCTGGAGGGCACCTATGCCGCCAAGGGCATCGCCGCGCGGGACTGCTCCACCGGAGAGCAGAAGGCGCTGCTGGTCTCGCTCATCCTTGCCAATGCCCGCGCCATCGCCGCCGACTTCGGCGCGCCGCCGCTGCTGCTACTGGACGAGGTCGCCGCCCACCTCGACGCGAGCCGCCGCGCGGCGCTTTACGACGAGATCACCGCGCTTGGCGCGCAGGCGTGGATGACCGGCACCGGACCTGAACTGTTCGAGAGCCTTGGCGCGCGGGCGCAATATGTTGAGGTCACCGAAGAGGACGGCCTTTCGCAGGTGGAGCGGCAACCGTGACCCTTACCCCCGCCGATCTGTTGCTTTACTGCGGCGCGCTGCTGATCCTTTTCCTCACCCCCGGCCCGGTTTGGCTGGCGATGATGGCCCGTGCGCTTTCGGGCGGGTTTCAGGCGGCATGGCCGCTGGCGCTCGGTGTGGCGATTGGGGACATGCTTTGGCCGCTGGTGGCGGTGCTGGGGATCACATGGATCGTCTCGGCCTTTGACACGGTGATGGAGGTGCTGCGCTGGACTGCGGCGCTGGTGTTCATCGCCATGGGGATTGGCCTGATCCGTCAGGCGGGTACGCAGATCAGTAC
>Ga0208315_1001410_pt1 | contig 12311 bp, 12 predicted proteins | sample MalvireepMed_215_FD_184239 | JGI IMG/M metagenome (GOLD analysis project Ga0208315, IMG submission 184239) | Marine viral communities from the Global Malaspina Expedition - Malaspina viral metaG DeepMed_215 (SPAdes) (version 2) | ecosystem: Environmental > Aquatic > Marine > Oceanic | place... | reverse complement strand
GGCCTCAACTGCTGGAAGTGATTGAACCCTTTTATCCTAAAGCTGGCAATGGCAGACGTCCGTACGCGCTTGAGACCATGTTTCGCATTCATTGTATGCAGCAATGGTATAGCCTCGGTGATGAAGCAATGGAAGATGCATTATATGAAATTGCTTCGATGCGTCAGTTTGCGCAACTGTCACTGGATAAAGCGATTCCAGACCGTACCACCATTATGAACTTCCGTCACTTGCTGGAAAAGCATAAGCTGACTCGCCAATTATTCAAAACGGTTAACCAATGGCTGACGGACTGCGGTGTGATGATGACGCAGGGCACACTGGTGGATGCCACGATTATTGAAGCGCCCAGCTCTACTAAAAATAAAAAGAATGAACGTGACCCGGAGATGCATCAGACCAAGAAGGGCAATGAATGGCACTTCGGCATGAAAGCTCATATTGGTGTGGATGCCAAGAGTGGCCTGACTCATACGCTGGTGACCACCGCCGCCAACGAACATGACCTTAATCAGATGAAGAACCTGTTGCATGACGATGAGGAATTCATCTCTGGCGATGCTGGATATCAAGGCGCAGAGAAGCGTGAAGAACTAAAAGAAAAGGATGTGGAATGGCTGATAGCAGAGCGCCCGGGCAAAGTTCGGGCACTGAAAAAGCATCCCCGCAAAAACAAAACTGCCATCAACATCGAATATTTAAAGGCCAGCATTCGGGCGAAGGTAGAACACCCGTTTCGCATCATCAAATGCCAGTTTGGTTTTATCAAAGCACGCTATAAAGGGCTGATGAAGAATGACTCACAGTTAGCCATGCTATTCACCTTGGCGAACCTGTTTAAAGTAGACCAGATGTTACGACGACAGCCAAGATCTGTTTGAAATCCGGGAATGGCCCGGAAGTAGGTCGAAATCCGGCCTAAAACGACGGCATATTGGCCTAAACTGCAAAATTAGAGTTTAAAAATTAGGCAGGCGATGCTGCGGCTTAACTGAGCGTTAAACTGCGGGACTTATTCGCAGTTTCCCTAGCTGAGATTGAAGAAGATGAGCACGTTGATAAATGGCTTATTACGACTGCAACGGTTTCAGACGATACGTTAGAGCTTGCTAAACGTGAGAATGTTTCCGTGATGGATGGAAAAAAACTGGTTGACTGGATATACGACAGAATCAACGAGTTATCACCGTCGACAAAAGAACAACTTGGAGTTGGGATCTTACCTCAGATAATCTACGATAATACAGATGAAGCTCGTTTTAATAAGCTTGCCATGAATGCCTCTAAAAAGCAGGAGCTTAAAACAGTCTGATACATACTGCCAATTAAAAAGCGACATCAAATAATATCGAGCTATTTGGCGCTTTTGATATTAAAATTGCACCAACAACACCCCTCCCGCTACCCGTTAGATCAGCGCCCTCCGAGGGGTTACTCTTTTTTCAGGCTTCTAATTTTTGGTACCGTAATGAGTTACGGCACCAAAATTCGCTTTCAACCACACATCACTCTCCGGCTCGCAAAGGTGGTGCAGCAGAGCTAGGTTAATCTGGTGGCTGATCACGTTGCCGTTTCGTTTTCCATTGTCTTTTCTTAACCCGCTCAGTAATAACCCCGTGCACGATTTTCCTATTTGCTCCGGCGAACTGGGCAGGCAAAAGCCGCGGTTTTGCTGTTTGGGGTGCAAGGTAGTACGTTTTCCTGTTTTAGATAAAGGCGTAATGCACCAAAAAATACAGGCGTTGGCCGGTGTGTTTGCTTGCAATGTTCTGGTTTGTATTGTGCCGTTCATATATACCGGTAAAAAATGTGCCGGTAACAAAACCAACCCGCCTTGCGCGTGGTCATCAACCTCAGGTAAAGGTAGCCAATACAGGTTTGGCCATTGCTCGGGGCTTTGCCATTTTTCTACGATCACTTGTGCGCCAATGCTATTTAGCCATTGGTGAATCGGGCAGCCTGGGTGTGCTTGTTTAACGCGTGGTAACTGAAAAGTCAGCCAGCGGGTTAAGCGTTCGGCTGCATTATCGCACTGGCTTAATGCTGGGTAGAGGGTAAACGCGCCATGCCCAACCAGTAAAGCGACCACCTGCTGTATCCATTCTCTATCCCAATCGTTACCACTTGCCCACAACACGTCACTTATCACCTTATTGGTTTTTCATGCCGTCTATTTTCAGTGGTCGGGTGCAGACTCGGTGGTGAAATAGATGAAAGAAATGGCCATCAAACTAACCAGTCAAATCGGTTTTTTATGATGACCTGTGCGCGGCTAACTGTTTGAGATACATAGTCCAATACAGCGCTGTTTGGCTAGTGCAAAAAAATCGAGACGCCAAACGATCGTTTGCATTCTGGGTTTAAAAAATCAAACGGTTTGTACTTTGGATTCGAGGTTGGTTTAGGGGGCAAAAAGTGCCAAACCTTGTTTTGAGCCAGTATTGGCATGGCCTACCAGCGTTGGATTTCAATCGAGAAGCCAAACAGTAAATGGACTAATTTCCCTGTTTGGCGTTTCGATCCAAAAGCCAAACGGATAGTGGTTTTGGCGTATGGGGGGTAAAGACATGGGGAAGTGTTGAACGAAGAGCAGCTTGCTAATTTGACCTGGTATTTTATGAAGAGGCCTTTTCCAGCTTTAGTGAAGGCTGATTGTCACTGTTACCATCAATGTACTCAAGGGCGTACCCCATGGCCTTGTAGCTTTTCTCACGTTTTTTAAACATGCGTTGCAGCATAGGGAGGGCGCAGTCCACATAGTCGTGAATGGTGACTTGTGTTTTTCCTTCCGATTCACGATGAATACGACCAGCATATTGGGCCAATGTACCTTTCCATGCGATTGGCATGGCCAAAAACAACGTATCCAGTCTTGGCAGGTCAAATCCTTCGCCCACATATTTTCCTGTTGCGACGACAACTTGAGCCGATTGCAGATGATTGTCAGCGTTCTTGCGTTCCGCAGCTTTCATAGCGCCTTTGAGTACGACATTGCTAATACCAATCTCGGTAAGTCGTGAGTGTATGTATTCTGCGTGCTCTCTACGCTCTGTAAGGACTAACGGGTGTCCGCCATTTTGAACACACTGAGAGGCGTCTGAGACGATTTTTGACGTGCGCTGTTCGTTTTCGACGAGCCAGCGGTAGGCATCGCTTATTTTGGGGCGCTCATCTGTTTTTATTAGCTCAGCTGGCGGTACATCGTAGAGCTGATGAATCATCACGGTTTGAGTAAATTGCTCATCAGGGCTTTGTTTCACTTTGTAGCGAATGGGCCCTGCCGCCATGAAAATGATCTTTTGATGACCATCTTGTCGCTCAGGTGTTGCTGTTAGGCCCAATACATATTTTGCTCTTACCTCGTTGAGTACCATTTCAAACCTTGGTGCGGATAAGTGATGGCATTCATCAACAATAATGTGGCCGTAGTCTTGGATGAGAGGAGCGATGGAATTGTCTTTTTTATTGACCAAACTTTGGTAGGTAGCAATATCTATAATGCCATTCGGCTTTCTTTTACCTCCTCCTATACTGCCAATGTTTACTTCGGGTAGGAACGTGCGTAAGCGCTCTTGCCACTGCTCAAGCAGTTGTCGGCTATGAACCAGTATTAGGGTATTTACTTTGCGTTTTACGATCATACCAATGGCTGTAACCGTTTTTCCAAATGCGGTGGGCGCATGCAAAATACCGAAGTCGTGTTTAGATATTGCGGCCACTGCGTCACGCTGGTTCTTTCGCAAAGTGAACTCGGGGGTAAGTTTTAATAATGGTTTGCCGGTTTCGCGCTTATCGTCAAATAGTGGCGAAATATTTCGCTCTTGTAGCAAAGCAATCGCGTCATCGAGACAGCCTCGCGGTAGTGCTAGATAACCGTTTTCAATACGAGCACAGGAAATAAACCTCGGAATGCCATGGGTTGAAAAGCGCAACGCTTGTGTTTTAAAAAACACAGGATTAGAAAAACTCGCTAATCGCTTTAGTCCTGCTAGTAGTGGTCCAGGTAACTCGCTCATCAAAAAGTAGATATGGTTGGCCAAGGTAATGGTCACGTTTTTCGGCAAAGACTCTAATTTTATTGGTGCGGCTTTGGCTGTGATTTCCCAAGGTGGGCGGTTATCTGTTAGCCCTTGTTCGGACAGTAATAGGGTGTTGGGTGAAATAGTTGTTATGAGTTGATCAATACTCGATTGCGTGAGCGTTTTAAGATCTGCAAGGTGCCGCCATTGATCGTCAATCGCATTCAGGTCACTGTCAACAAAGCAACTACGGCCTGAAAGGCGAGCCTCCTTTTGAAGTGGTAGCGCAATGAGATTGCCAAACCCGCCTTCAGGAAGGACATCTTGGTTAGGAAATAGCCTGTCATAGGAGTCAAACGATAGATTTGGAAATATTTCCATGGCTTTATCAAGCAAAGCGAAACCCAGTGCCCGAGCTTGGTTCGCTGGGATATTGGTTTCAAAAAAGATCCATAAGTGCGCCCCGTTGCCAGAACGCGAGATTTCTATCGCGTGGGGAATATCAAACGCTTGGCACGCTTTAGACATTGCTTTGACTTCTTCTTGCCAACAGCCTTTGTCAAAATCGGCGGCTAACAAATAGCACGAATTATCTCTCAGTAAGGGATACAGCCCCACCACTTGTTGACCGGCAAGGTGCCTGTAAATAATGTGCTCGTTTAATTCGCTAAACTTTCGGTGTGAACAGTCTTGGCATTTAATGCGGGGCTTGTTGCATAGCCCGCTTACCCACTCATTATCACAGGCTACGGAATAGCCACTGCGGCCCTGTTGGTTTTGCCAACGATTGGCGAAGATATCCTCTCGCCCACGAAATCGTTGTCTGAATAGGGCGACTTTTTGTTCTGGCGTGAATGTCTGTACTGAACACTCGTTTTGAGCGCTACGCAAAGCCTCTCTTAATGCGAGAAGCTGCTGCTTTTCGTTTTCAAGCTCAGCTAGCCTGTTATCAATAGCAGAAATGTTTGGGTAGCGAGCGTCATTCATAACAAACTAATTTTGATTCGCATCGCTATGAAGCGCGAACTTGAGGTGGCTTGATGAGCGACTCTGCTGGAATACCTAACCCTTCATGAAGTTTCCAAATCATTTTTAGCGTGAGTGATCGCTTATGGTTTAGGATTTCATAAACACGATTGCTTTTACCTATCATGGGTTCAAGATCTTTAACCGTTAAGCCTTTGCGCTCCATCTCAAACTTTATTGCCTCAACAGGGTCTGGCAAATCCATTGGGAAATGCTTTGCTTCGTAGGCTTCAACTAACGTAACCAAAATGTCCAGCTTTTCGCCTTCGACGGTATCAGGCTCCGCCATCATTAGGTTTTCGATGTCGTTTAATGCCGCGCGGTAGTCGGCATCTGTTTTAATAGGTCTGATGTCCATTATATACCTCTTGTTACTACCTTTTGGCTTCAAATCGTTTGCACATCAATTTGATCGTATTGCGCATGGCTGCCGATAAACCGTATGTAAACCACCTTGTAGGCATAATTGATCCAAACGACTAATCGGTATTTATTACCGGCAATGTTAAACACGACACGCCCATCTTTGAGGATGCTGGCATTTCTAAAGTCCTGTTTCACATCCGACGGTGATCCCCAATCAGCGTTTAATGCATGCCTATACCACGCTAAAGTTGGCTCTTTCGCGTCAATGTATTCTGGGCTGTCTTCCCAAAATGTTTTTAAGGTTGATAGTGCGATAATTCTCATAAATAGATGTTAGTCCCGTATTGGGACTTTTGCAAGTTTGGCATTTTTGATGCGGTTAGGAGTTTTTACCGCATCCCCAATTGCCCCATTCCTTGGGGCGGTTCACATCCCTCTTATTCACCCTCTGAAGCTCGGCTTATCAAGTGTTGCCCCATTGTCCCAACTGCCCACAGTAAGTGAGCGCGCGCGTTGCGGTTTATCTATAATTGTATATCAAAAAGTCCTTGGTGATACATAATAGCTAATCATTCTTGTGTTTGTGGGATTACGGTGATATGTTTTTGTATATAATTATTCCTAATTGATGCATTAAGGCGTATCGAAATGAGCTATGTAACAGAGCAGATACTAGAAAGTCTTCGAGAAGCTCGGGTACGCAAGGGGTTTAGCCAAAGAGAGCTGAGCGCGCGTTCGGGGGTGCCGCAAAGCCATATATCGAAAATCGAGTCTGGCGGTGTTGATTTAAGAATATCCAGTTTAATTGCACTTGCCCGTGTACTCGACCTAGAGCTATTGGTTGCGCCTAAAAAGTCAGTTCCTGCCATCAAGTCGATCATTCGAAGCAGCCAAGGTATTAACGGTATCAGCGATGAAGCTGAGCAGATGTTACCGGCATATCAGTTAGGGGAAGACGACGATGACTAATCATGTTTCTACGCTCAACGTGTTGCTCTATGGCGAATCCATAGCAACGATCACCAACGTGGGCAATGACAGAACGCTTTTTGCCTTTATGGATTCGTACATTCATGATGAATCACGGCCCGTGTTAGGGCTGGGTTTTAAAGATGCACTGGGTGGCTTACTGACTAATTTTAAACCGACCCAAACCAAATTAACTCCGTTTTTCTCTAACCTTTTGCCAGAAGAAACCATGCGTCATTACCTGGCAGAGCGTGCCGGAGTGAATCCAGCGCGGGAGTTTTGTCTATTGTGGGTGTTAGGACAAGATTTAGCAGGTGCGATCACGGTTGAACCTGCTGATGGTGAAGCGCTGCCGCCTAATGTGCATCAAGACATTGACGAAGAAACGAAAATAGATGTTCCAATGCGTTTTTCATTAGCGGGTGTACAGTTGAAGTTTTCAGCTGTACAACAGGCAAACGGTGGTTTGACTATTCCAGCAACCGGTAAAGGTGGCTCTTGGATTGTGAAATTGCCATCGTCTCGCTTTGACGCTGTGCCAGAAAATGAATATTCGATGATGGAACTGGCTCGAATGTTGGGAATGAATGTGCCAGAAACGCAGCTACTCCCGATTAACCAGATTGCTAATATCCCAGATGGTATTGGTAAATTTGGCGATGCTTTTAAAAATGCTCAGGCGTTTGTGATCAAGCGCTTTGATCGTGCAGGTGATCAAGCCGTACATATTGAAGATTTTGCGCAAGTGTTTGGCGTCTATCCTCAAGATAAATACAAAAAAGCCAGTATGCGCAATATTGCTCAGGTTATCGGCATCGAAGGTCAAGACGAAGACATTGCAGAATTTACGCGTCGATTGGTGTTCAATACCCTAATTGGCAATGCGGATATGCATCTGAAGAATTGGTCTGTGATTTACAAAGACAAGCGCACCGCATCGATTGCGCCTGCCTATGACTTTGTCTCGACTATTCCTTATATCCCCGATGATAGTGCGTCGCTGAAGGTGAGCCGTAGCAAGAAATTCAGTGATTTCACGCTGGATGAGCTGTCACACTTAGCGGCTAAAGCCATGCTGCCAGAAAAATTGGTATTAGATACTGCCAAGCAAACCGTGGCAGGCTTTCATGAAATCTGGGCGAAAGAAAAAGCGCATTTACCACTTACCAAGTCGATGATTGAAGCAATCGAAACTCATTTGCGAAGCATACCGCTACGCTAAAATGAGAACCGACGCGTACAGAAATGCAGAGGCGTCGGTCAGATTGGCTTGAAGATTATGTTTAGTAACTTGTTTTGTCAATCAAAGCCCCAGTTTGCGTCCTAGGCTGACAATCACGTAGAACGTGAGTTTTAGCGAAAGCCAAGGGGCGAGTACCACCAATGGTTCAACCACATCAGCCACGGTTTGATGGGCAATTCGGCGCTCTTCAAAGTACTGTTTTCAAAAAGCTCGGGCCGGTCGTAGATACCCTCAACGCCTTTTAGCTTATGGCTAAGACAGCGTTCGGCCACATTTCCTGCAATGCCCAAAGAGGCGGCAAGGCTGCGAAAGGTGCGGCGTAAATCGTGTACGGTGAAGTATTCAAGTTTACCCATTTTATTGAGTGGCTGTTTTTTGCGCCCAGGCTCGCGACCAAAGAGTTTAGAAATGGCGCGGTTAAGCGTATCTGGCCCCATATGTGGACGATGGCTTGCTCGTCTGGCTGGGAAAACATAAGGCGAGCCACAAGCGCGGATTTGCAACTCGTTAAACCAAGCAATGGCTTGGCGTGGTAAGGAAATGCTGATTGGGACGCCGGTTTTGCTGCGTTCTTTGGGTAGGTCCCATACGCCCATGGTTAAATCCATTTCACGCCACATGGCTTCGCAAAGTTCGCTTTTGCGTACGCCCAATACCAAAAAAAGACAGCAAGCGAGGTAGTTGTCGCGGCCAAAGCTATTGATATGGGTATGAAACACGCTAAAGGCGTAGTGAATTTCCTCTTTGCTGAGCATCCTGTCTTTACTGGACTCCACGCCACCGGCATCGTCCACGGTAAAGGCTGCGGCTGGGTTGTTCAGCGTTAAGTCGAGCTTTATCGCATGCCGAAACAGCTGCTTCATGTACATCAAGGTATCGTTGGCAATGGTAGGGCGGTTACTTTCTCGAATACGCTCTAATACTTCGCGTACGTCACGTGCGGTCACCTCAGCAATACACTTTATGCCAATGACTGGGCTTATGTCTTTGGTGTAAACCCGATACGGGATCTTGGGAAGCTTTAGTCGTCTACTCAGATCGGTTCGATACCAGTCATGGAACAGTTGATCCACGGTTTCAATGTCAGGTAACTCGATTTTCTGTTTTTCCAGAAGAGGATCTATGCCGTCACGTACTTCCTTTCGAAAGTATGCGGCGGCAATTCTGGCGTCTGCCAACGACATTAAAGGAAATTGCCCCAAGGTTGCTTCTCGTCTTCCTTTGGCTGTGGTGTAGCGGATCATCCAGTAAGGCGAGCCTTGTTTGCGGACGCAAAAGTATAACCCTTCACCATCTGAATATTTTTTTGGGTCGGCTTTGCTGTATGCAATAACCTGTTTTGCTGTGAGTTTTCCCATGTTTACTCCATAGTTGCTGAAATAATGGAGGGGGCAATAATGGCTGCCCACCACCGATTTGCTTATTGAATCAGCAGCTAACCTGTTGTGGTGGCGAGTTAAATGCGAAAATTGGGTAACTTACTGCCCACCAATTTGCTCACCGCAAAATGCTTATTGAGCAAAAATGAGGGGACTGCCCACCATTCTGCCCACCACTAAACAGGTAGTTGGTAACGGACATCTGCAAACCAATTTGGACGGGAAAAATAAAAAAGCCCTGTATTTACAAGCAAATAACAGGGCTTCTAAGACATTCTTGGACGGGTAAAAAAACTATTCGATATTTTGAATCTGCTCTCTCATCTGCTCAATGAGCACCTTTAGCTCCACGGCTGCATTAGTAATATCACTATTAATAGACTTAGAGGCTAGGGTGTTTGCTTCACGATTAAACTCTTGCATCATAAAATCTAAACGACGACCACAAGCACCACCTTTACTCAGGATTTTGCGTGTTTCTTTAACGTGCGACTTTAAGCGGTCTAGCTCTTCAGCAACATCTTGCTTTTGTGCAAGGTAAATCAGTTCTTGTTCAAGGCGTGACTCATCAATATTTGTTGTTAAATCTTCAAGTTTTTGTACTAACTTTTCACGTTGCCATTTAGTAATTTCTGGCATGTGTGCTTCAACGATATCAACTTGTTCTAAAATAGCGGTTAATCGTGTAGCTATCATTTCTTCAAGGTTTGCACCTTCATCACCACGTGCAGATTTAAAGTCTTCAATTACTTGGTCAAGGCCAGTAATGAGTGCCGTATTTACACTATCCATATCAATTTCTTGTGCTTCCATAACACCAGGCCAACGTAAAATATCCACAGGGTTAATGTCACCACTGCTTTGTTGCTGAACCCACTTAGCACTATTAATTAACTGCTCCGCCAGCGACTGATTAATTGATAATTCACCAACATGTGCGGGATTTGCGACAAATTTTAAGAAGACCTCTACCTTACCACGTTGTAAGTGCTTACGCAGACGCTCGCGAATAACGGGCTCCATGCCACGAAATTGCTCTGGTGCACGAATAAATGTTTCAAGGTAACGTTGGTTTACTGAACGAATTTCCCACGTGCCAGTGCCCCATTCGCCTTTAATTTCGCGGCGCGCATAAGCTGTCATGCTGTGGATCATGGATGATTTCCTACATTTTTAAATACAAAGTTGACTGATTATACCGAATCAGCTTTTAACCTCTAGCGTAAATTTTCTGAAATGTGCTTTTCTGATGCAGTTAATTATGTAAATGAACATGGCATCTGGCACCACATCGACTTATAATGTGGCAAATTCAGAATTAAGGGGATCGTTAATGCGTCCAAGCGAAAGAACACCTAATCAAATTAGACCGGTTACATTCACACGTAATTACACTATGCATGCTGAAGGTTCAGTATTAGTAGAGTTTGGAAATACTAAAGTTTTGTGTACAGCAACTGTTGAAGCTGGTGTACCACGCTTTATGAAAGGCCAAGGTAAAGGTTGGGTTACGGCTGAATACGGTATGTTACCTCGTTCAACACATACTCGTAATGGCCGTGAAGCATCGCGCGGTAAGCAGGGCGGTCGTACTATGGAAATTCAACGCTTAATCGCACGTGCACTTCGTGCCGCGGTTGATTTAAAAGCGTTAGGTGAAAACACCATTACTATCGATTGTGATGTTATTCAAGCTGATGGCGGTACACGTACAGCATCAATTAGTGGTGCATGTGTCGCACTCGTTGATGCACTTACTTACATGCGTGCAAAAGGGATGATTAATTCAAATCCACTTAAGCATATGATCGCGGCTATTTCAGTTGGTATATATAAAGGCCAAGCGATTAGCGATTTAGAATACCTTGAAGACTCAGCTGCTGAAACCGATATGAATGTAATTTTAACTGAAACAGGTAAAATTATTGAAGTACAAGGGACTGCTGAAGGCGAGCCTTTCTCATTTGACGAACTTGATGAGCTACTTACACTCGCTAAGCACTCAATTCGTGAAATTATAGATGTACAAAAACAAGCACTAGCATAAATAGGTAATCAGCGATGAAAGAATATCAAAAAGAGTTTATTGAATTTGCTTTAGAAAAGCAGGTATTAAAGTTTGGTGAATTTACCTTAAAATCTGGCCGTACAAGTCCATACTTTTTTAATGCAGGCCTTTTTAATACAGGACGTGATTTAGCACGTTTAGGCCGTTTTTATGCAGCGGCACTTGAAGATGCAGCAATTGAATATGATGTACTATTTGGTCCCGCTTATAAAGGTATTCCAATTGCAACAACTACCGCAGTTGCGTTAGCTGATCATTACAACAAAGATGTGCCTTACTGCTTTAACCGTAAAGAGAAAAAAGCACACGGTGAAGGTGGCAGCTTAGTAGGTTCTGAGCTTAAAGGTAAGATAATGCTAGTTGATGATGTGATCACTGCAGGTACTGCAATTCGCGAATCTATGGAAATTATTGCTGAAAATGGCGCAGATTTAAGTGGTGTTTTAATCGCACTTGATCGCCAAGAAAAAGGTAAAGCTGAGCTTTCAGCAATACAAGAAGTAGAGCGTGACTTTAATACTCAAGTAACTTCTATTGTTAAATTGGCTGATCTAATCAGTTACCTTGAAAATCAAGGAACCATGGATGAGCATTTAGCTGCAGTAAAAGCATACCGTGATCAATACGGTGTAGCATAAGTAAGAGCCTCGCAAAAGCGGGGCTTTATTTTGTTTAAAATTTAGCAGAACTCGCACGAATAGTTAAAGCGAGTTAATTCTCATAGTCGAGTGATTAAATCCAACTATAGCCATAAAAGCATTAGCAGATCGTATAAGTACAGAGATTAAGGTTCCATCGGATCAAGCTAAAGATATAAGATCTGCAGCGGTTACTCTCCTATTGGTGATCATGATGATCATTCTTTCACACATTTAAGGGCTACCTCACAGTTAAACGCTTAAATACCGCGTTTATTGTTAATAAATTGATAGTTATGTTGTGTTTTTAGCATCTATCGTTCAAATATCCAGCGAACAGTCATTTATTTTAAGTTTTCTTCAAAAAAGGGTTGATCTGTTTTCGGATCTCCCTATAATGCGACCCCACTGAGACGGCAGAGGGCAAAGCATAGCGAGGCATGAGCTACTCAGTGAGTTGAGTAAAACTTAGTTTCGAAAACTTTCAAGTTTAACAAAATTAAGTGTTGACAAAAAAATAGGAAAGCGTAATATGCGCAGCCCTAGCGAGATAAAGTTAAACGCTTTAATCGCAACGTTCTTTAACAATATAAAGCAATCATC
>Ga0208315_1001406_pt1 | contig 12334 bp, 14 predicted proteins | sample MalvireepMed_215_FD_184239 | JGI IMG/M metagenome (GOLD analysis project Ga0208315, IMG submission 184239) | Marine viral communities from the Global Malaspina Expedition - Malaspina viral metaG DeepMed_215 (SPAdes) (version 2) | ecosystem: Environmental > Aquatic > Marine > Oceanic | place... | reverse complement strand
GTATGGCGCTCTCACCAAACTGCTGCACTGGTCGATGGCCCTACTGGTGTTCTGGCAACTGCTCAAGTTTGGTGATCGAATCTTCGACGGAGAACACTGGGTCGGACAAACGCTGGTGCCCTGGCATGTCTCTATAGGTTCGCTGATGTTGCTGCTGATTCTGGTACGCTTGGCCTGGGCCGCTGGCCAGCGTCATCAGCGCCCGCAGCAAGATCCGGCGCAGGCTCTGCTGGTCAAGGCCGGTCATGGGGCGTTGTATCTTGGCCTGTTGCTGATGCCGATAACCGGGGTAATGGTCATGCTGGGTGGTGGCCACGGGATTACGGCTTTCGGTATCGAGCTTTTTGCTGAAGGCGAGGAAATTGCCTGGGCCCAAGCCCTGGGACAGCTCCATTCGCCAATCGCATGGATTTTGACCGTTTTGATTGTTGGTCATATTGGTATGGCACTGATTCATCACTTCGTGAAAAGAGACGATACGCTTAAACGTATGGTGTGATGAGGCAATCTCCAAAACCAAAAATTCTCGTTATTTCGCGACTTGATTGCGGAAACTCCGAATAGATCAATGAGGCAAACGGTTATTAGGCTAACTATATCTTAAGCTATCCAATTTTGTCGGAGGTCAAGTGCATCAGCGCTTATCCAGAGTAAAAAGTCGATCAGCTGCAATCCGGTTTCTGCTATCGCGGGCACAGTTCAAAGAGTGCTTTGCCGTAGTTAATCAGCCTGGCTTCAGGAACTCGGCACTGGCCGGACTACAGGTGGCTATCGCGGCGCTGGTTGTGCTTCCGCTGATCGAGCTATCCGACTTTTCGCACCTGATTGGATTTGCTTCGCTGGGTACATTGGTGGCTTTGTTTGGCCGTTTTGCGGCCCCGGAACGCCGGGGCTTTACGGTTTTCCTTTGTTTGCTCTGCCAAACCGCAACCGTTTTTGTGATGTCCCTGGTGGCCTGGCTGGAGTTGCCCATGGTTGGTCAGCTGGCCATTCTGGCGCTGTTGTGCGGTACGCTGTTTTACATCGTCACCGTTGGTGATTTCGGTCCGCCAGGTGCATTGATCTTCATATTCGCCGCCAGCGTTTCAATGGGCCAAGTGGATACCTTTGCCTCTGTCCTCGAACGTACGACTGCGACCGCAGTGGCCGCTGCTCTTGCCTGGCTAGTGGTGATGATCACCGACGTGTTCCGCCACGATACACCGGCGGCACAGGATTGGTTCAAAGGCCGGCCCGCCAGGCCCGCATGACGTTGGGCTCCGCCGTGGCGGCTTATGTTGCTTATGCGTTTGGCGGTCAGCACGCCGGTTGGGCGGCCATGGGCGCTGTCGCCGTGTTACAGGGTAGCCATTTGCATATCAGTATGAGCCGAGCCCTACAGCGCACCATAGGCAACGTATTTGGCGCTCTTCTTGTAGCTTTGGTGCTGCTAAGCCAGCCCTCTGTTTGGACCATTATTGTTCTGGTGGTGATACTGTCGTTCGCCACCGAGATCATCATCGGATCGAATTACGGGCTGGGCCAGATTCTGGTTACACCCATGGCGCTGCTGATGAGTTATCTGGCGGCGCCTGACCTTGCCGGCATGGCCATGGTGCAAGAGCGGGTAGTGGATACCCTCATAGGAACTACTGTCGGGATCTGTTTTGCAATCCTGTTTTCGACCCTGGACGACCGTGCTCATTTGCTCACTCATCACATAAATCGCAGAAGGTAAGTTGCAGCTATTTGGACAACTGGGTTGAAAATTACCGGAAAGCAGCGCCCGCAACCGGGAGATAATTCGGGATGTCGTACATAGTGTGAAAAATCATGCAAACTGCCTTTTGCTCACAGAGCGACGCGATCATGCTGAGACGTTGGCCAGGCTGTTGGAAGCTGAATCCATATCGTCGGTAGTATTGCGCGGAGGGATGCGCGTCAGAGAGCGTCAAACGGCGGAATCGCAGTTATATAAAGCTCAAGTTATTGTTGCAACCGGGAAGTACATAGGAGAAGGCTTTGACTTGCATCGACTGTACGTCAGTCTGCCAATGCTTGAACGCATGTTCCGAAAGCGCGAGAAAGGCTACAAGGCAATGGGGTATCAGTTTGCTCACTCCTGGCCGAAAACCCGACTGCTCTAGAGGTTGAGGGACACAGTGAACAGATGGAAACCCGATATGTTCTTCAGGCCTGCTTTAGTGGCAGTACTTGCGGCTTTACCCGTTTCACATTTTTCGCTTCCTGCTCATAGGCACGATGACGAACATCCCATAACTCAACTGCGTGCTGAACATTCAGCCAGAACTCTGGCGTATTCCCCAAAGCCGCTGCGAGTTTGATGGCCATGGGTGCTGTCAGCGTGCCTTTGTCATGCGCAATCCGGCTGAGTGTATTTCTGTGCACACCCATTGCTTCGGCAAGTTCACTGATTTCGATGTTCATCGGCTCCAGAAACTCGCTGACCAGCATTTCGCCAACTGTCACTGGACGACGTTTTGTATTCCTCATTACCATAACCTCCTCTAGCCCTTGTAAACATGCGGGTCTAGATATGTATCTTGGGCGGTGCCATCTTCCCAGCGAAAAATCAGGCGATACTGTTTGTTAACCCGAATGGAACACCATCCAGAAAGGTTTCCCTGCAAATGTTCAAAACGGTTACCCGGCGGAATCCTCAAGTCTGACTCCTGCGTCGCGGCATCCAGAATCTGAATCTTTCTGAACAGAGCGCCTTCAATAGTGCTGGGTATTTTCTTGTGGCTTTGGTCTTCGTCGTAGAAAGCCTCCAGCCATATATCCCTGAATTCAACCGCCATAGTTACCTGATCGCTTTTTAGTCATTTTATGCACAACAACGTTGTGCGTCAAGTCCGTTCAAAATGAGAACGGATCCGTTTAGAAAACGATGTTACTATAATTTTGTTTGGCAGAAGGGGCTGAAATAGCGATCTCAAGGCACTGATTTCATAGAGATAAAAGCGTATACAAGGCTCCTAGTTTCCCACTTATCCCAGTTTAAAATGGGTCGTCAGGGGCCGACGCCGAGGAAATTTGCCAATATTTACACTTTTTTTCGCAAATTTCAGCACTCCAATAGTGCTCCACGATCCTCATAAACCTATGTTTTTAAAGTGTTTTATACATTCTGCATCGGTAAATAGTCCCCACCACTCGCCGCCGCCACTCGCCGCCACTACTCACCTACAAGCCATTTAGCGCGGTAGTGGCTGTCGCTCCCCAGCAGTGGTGTCACCTGCGACATCGCTGCAGCAAGCTGCTCATCCAGCCCCCAGGGCGGATTGATGACCACCATACCGCTACCGTACATCCCGTGCGCACTCTCCCCCGCGGCCCGTAGCAGCAGCTCGCTGTGCCAAATTTTACGAATACCGCTCGCTTCAAGCCCGCTGAGCAACGTTTCGTGATGCCCAGCAGGCAGCAGCGGGTACCAAATCATCAACACGGCGTGGCGCACTTTTTCCAGGGTATAAGCAACCGCGTCGACAACCTCTTGATACTCCGCTTTGCGCTCGTAGCTAGGGTCTACTAACACGCACATTCGTGGCGTCGCCACCGGCACCAACTGTTTCAGCCCCTGCAACCCATCGCCGTATACGCGACGTGCCTGCTTTGGCAGCGTCTGGCCACTCAAATGTTCATGCTCACCCGGGTGTAGTTCAAATAGACGCAGTTGGTCATGGTCACGTAGCGCCTTAGCAAGCCACCAGGGTGACCCCGGGTAGTGAGATAGCACATCAGCGTTGGGTTGTGCTGAATTCAAAGCGGTAAGCCAACGGCTAAGCAACGGGTCGCTCAGCTGCTGTTGGGCCTGCCAGAGCGGAGCGATGCCTTCCCGATACTCTTGAAGCCGCTGGGTCTCTTTGGTGGCTAGCGGATAGAGGCCTCTCCCCGCATGACTATCAACATATGTAATTGCTGATTTTTTACGTAATAAATAATCAGCCACCGCAAAAAGCGTTAAATGCTTCTGGACATCGGCAAAGTTTCCGGCGTGGTAGGCGTGTTGATACGACAGCATGGCAGCTCGCTAGCAATTGAACAAAAAAAAAGCCCGCTATGTGAGCATAGCGGGCGTTGGACGGCAATGCCGAGATTAACGCATATTACTGGCCGTTGCCGGTAGGCGTCAGGGTGATTTCTACACGACGGTTCTGCGCGCGGCCCTGCTCGGTAGCATTGCTAGCCACCGGCTGATTAGCACCGTAGCCCATAGTGTTTAAGCGCATAGAGGAAACACCGTTCTGGCTCAGGTAGTTACCGACCGACTGAGCACGACGCTCAGAGAGACGCTGGTTGTAGCTGGCATCCCCGGTGCTATCCGTGTGGCCTGCAATGTTCACACGAGTATCGGTGTACTGAGTGAGGACATTCGCCACTTCGTTTAGAGCGCTGCGCGCATCAGCTGTGAGTTCAGCGGAATCAAACCCGAACGTGACGCTGCTAGGCATATTAAGCACAATATCATCGCCACGGCGGTCAATTTCAATACGCGAGCCTTGCAGATTGTCACGCAACTGCTGCTCTTGCCGGTCCATATAAGCACCCACACCCGCGCCGGCAGCCGCGCCTACTGCGGCGCCAATTAGCGCACGGTCACGACGGCTGGTGCTGCCATCGCCAGAAAGCGCACCGGCAGCCGCGCCAATCGCAGCACCAATACCAGTGCCCATCGCGGTGCTAGAGCGCTGCGTTTGACCGCCGTAAGGGTCGGAAGTCGCACAGCCAGCCAATTAGCCGCTGCTAACGGGGTCAGTAGTCGAGAAATACGCATCACTCACTCCTTGCTTGCTTATGATTGGGTTATTGCCTTATTGATCGCTGGTCACTTGTACTGATCACTCTTCGCTGATTAAGGCCAGCAACTCGTTCAAGAATAATAGACCTTGAGGCGATGCACGCAGCTTTTCAGGCATTTCCACTAAAAGTCCTTTTTCTTGAGCACTGTGTAAACGCGCAAGTAACAGTGCCTCTGGTTGGCCAGTGTGAGCCGCCCAATCCGCCAATGGTACCCCTTCGGTTAAACGCAGCGCGTTCATGGCAAACTCAAGGGGCAGATCCAGGGGTTCGATGAGCTGCTGACCTGCCACAAAACCACGTGGGTCGTTAGCGCGACGCAGGTAGGCATCGGGTTGGCGTGTTTTCCAACGCCGCTCAATCTGCCACGCCCCTTGGGAGTCTATTTGGGTGAGTTTTCCATGAGCGCCTGCACCAATCCCCAGATAGTCGCCAAATCGCCAGTAGTTCAGGTTATGGTGGCTCTGTAGCCCCGGGCGGGCATAAGCGGAAATTTCGTAGCGCTTTAAGCCAGCCTGTTCAAGACGCTGGTGACCTGCTTCCTGAATGTCCCACAACGCCTCCTCCTCCGGCAAAGGAGGAGGGTGAGAAAAAAACGCCGTATTGGGCTCCAGGGTGAGTTGGTACCACGAAAGATGCTCAGGATCGAGGGCAAGCGCCTGATCAATATCTTCCATGGCTTGCTCAGGTGTTTGTTGGGGCAAGCCGTGCATGAGATCGATATTGAGGTTATCGAATCCCGCCGCTCTGGCTTCACCGATGGCAGTCACCGCTTCGTTGCCGGTATGAATTCGCCCCAACGCACTCAGTTGAGTGGGGCGGAAACTCTGCACCCCCAAAGACAATCGATTGATACCGGCTTCCCGATAACCAATGAACCGCTGCTGCTCGGTCGTGCCTGGATTGGCTTCCAGGGTGATTTCAATGCTAGGCGAAAAGGCGAGCCGCTCACGAATGCCATCGAATAACTGTCGATAAAACGTCGGCGATAGCAAGCTAGGCGTGCCGCCACCAATAAAAATGGTTTGAAGAGTACGGCCAGACGCCAGCGCCAAATCGCCGTCCAAATCACTCAGCAAGGCGGCCAAATAGGCCGCTTCGGGAAGTTCGCGGTTGTCGGGCTCATGGGAGTTGAAATCGCAGTAAGGACATTTGCGAACACACCACGGCGTATGAATATAAAGCGAGAGCGGCGGCAATCGATTAGCCATGCGCCACCTTCAGAATGTCCACCAACGTGTGTAACGCACGGCCTCGATGGCTCAAGCGGTTCTTCGTTTCACTGGGCAGTTCTGCCACGCTCATCCCCTGATCGGGTAGCCAGAACAGCGGATCGTAGCCAAAACCGCCCTCGCCACGCGGATGAGCCAATACTTCTCCTTCCCAACTACGCTGAACGATCACCGGTACTGGGTCTTCTGCATGGCGTAAATAGACCAACACACACCAGTAACGCGCCGTGCGCTGGCCTTCCGCGCACTCACTCAGCGCTGCCAGCAGTTTCTCGTTGTTACGCTCGTCACTTTTCGGCTCACCGGCATAGCGAGCAGAGTAAATGCCAGGCGCTCCATGCAACGCATCGACCTCCAGACCTGAGTCGTCGGCGAGCGCCGGTAACCCGCTTACGCGACTCGCTTCACGGGCCTTTAACAGCGCATTTTCTACGAAGGTCAGCCCTGTTTCTTCGACGTCGTGGACGCCAAACTCCGCCTGGGGGCGAACATCCAGCCCAAGAGGTGATAGCAACTGATTGAATTCTTTTAATTTTCCAGAATTTCCACTGGCTAAAACGAGCGTATTGGCTGCATTCATAGGGGGCGACTCCTTCACATGATGGGGTCAGTTTACGCCTATAGAGAACACAGCTAAAGGAAACATAATGTTACTCAGTATATCTTGTCGATCAGTGCAATCATTGACCAGTATCCACTATTAAATGCATCTAAAAACAATAGTTTGAGCTATATATTCCAAAAAAGTAATAACAAAGTGCAAATTACTTTTATAATTATTTTGATAACAAATCTTTACTAAATGTAGCTTATAGGCAACACTCAATTGGTCACCTACTCACGCTTTACGCTCATGAGGCCTCCCCAATGTCCCAAGAAAAAACGCACGGCTTGGTGTACATCGTCACCGAAAAAAGCCCCCAGTCGCAGCTTTTTGCCGACTATTTACACGAACACACGGGCTGTACGGTCAGCATTCATTCACCGCGCAGGCCGCTGCCTGCCACCCTTCCCAACAAACTGCTGATCCTTATCGATAGCGATCACATCGGCGTAGAGGAGCTACCCGAGTGGCAGGAAAACCTTCCCGATAGCCTGGCCAAAACCTCACTGGCCGCTTTCAACATCCGCGATATGGACCACGCGCTGGAGGCTTTGTCCTGTGCCCAACTCAAGGGGGTCTTTTATCGTAACGAAAGCCTGGAAGTGATTTGTAAAGGTATCCACGCGCTGTTGGAGGGGGAGCTGTGGATGTCGCGGGATTTGATGGCCCGTTTGATTCTTTTTTACCGAAAGTACCAAAGCAACGCGTTTCGCCCTGCCTGTGGCTTGACCAATCGAGAAATGGAGATCATTTCGTTACTCAGTGCAGGCTCTTCGAATCAGCAGATTGCCGACAAACTCTTTGTCAGCGAGCACACGGTTAAATCACATCTTTACAACATCTTTAGAAAAATCAACGTGCACAATCGAATTCAAGCGCTCAATTGGATCCATCAAAACCTGGGACCCATTTTGCCTAATATCGAAACGGCGCGCAGCCTGCAGCGGCATCCGCAATGACTCAATGAGAGATAAGCATCATGGCTGCTAAGCATAAAATTTCTATTGCTCTCTTATGGTGTTTAACAAGCATTGCTAACGCTCAATCAAATGAGCCCGTCGATACATCGTCACTTGCTAGAAATGAGCAGGCCGAGGTAGATGCGATTAACCAATTATCGAGCCCGGACGGACCAGAGATACAAGGCCGGTCAACTGGCAGTAGTGAACTGACCGGAATCATGGTGGACCGTACCATCACTATGGCAGGAAAAACGTTCTACCGAGCATTTAGCCAGCGAGCAATGGATAACGTCATCATCGGCAATGCCACTATCACCATTCAAGAGCGCCCTGATGCTCGATGGGGCAGTCAGGTATGGGTCATGGAAGGCAGCCGGATGTACTTTAGAACGCAGCTTTCTCCAAGAATCAGCGAGGCTGATCGCGTAGCGGGAGACGCTGTAAAAATCGTCGAAGACGCACTACTCCAACAACAGCTCTCAGCCGCTTTGACCTCGGACAGAGACTTGGGGAAAGAGGAGATATTTTGATGAAAACGTTAAAGAAAGTCGCCAGCATAGGGCTAATGACGATAGCGGTAACGCAAGCACAGGCAGGCAACTTGATCTATCAGCCCATCAACCCTTCGTTTGGTGGTGACCCTTTTGTGGGTAGCTACTTATTAGGTAAAGCACAGGCACAGGACACGACGACGGACCCGAACACACGCAGTGTACAGTCTCTATCATCAACGGAACGTCTACTACAAAACTTGGAGAGCCGGTTGATCTCCCAATTGATTTCTGATGTCAGTCGTGGAGAAGTCGACGAAGGTAGTTTCGATAGCGACGAGTTTGGCGTTGTCGTCAGTGATAGTAGCGGACAGTTAGTGGTTCGTGTCGTCGATAAAATAACCGGCGACGTGACTGAAATTAGCGTAGGCGGTTTATTCAACCCTTAATGATCAAAAGTACGAGTAACAAAAAAGTACGGCTTAAGTTATTCAGGGGAACAACATGAAAATAATTGCCTCGATCGTCATTGCTGGGTTACTCAGCGGATGCGCTGGGATGGTAGCCACGTCGGAAAATTTAGAGGGGGCACAAGCAACGCTGACACCAAGAGGTGCTACCTATCAAGACCTGGTGTCGTTACCACCTCCCGCCGGAAAAATCTTTGTCTCTGTGTATGATTTTCGAGACCAAACCGGACAATATCGACCCGCCCCGGCTAGCACCTTTTCAACGGCCGTCACCCAAGGGGCCGCTGCTATGCTCACCGGCGCGCTCGCTGATTCAGGCTGGTTCATACCACTGGAACGGGTAGGCTTACAGAACCTATTAACCGAGCGACGCATCATTCGCGCTGAGTTCGAGCGTTTTGGCCAGCCCGATACCTTGCCGTCACTACGCGCGGCTTCCGTCATGCTCGAAGGAGGAATCATCGCTTATGAATCCAATATTCGAACAGGAGGAGCGGGAGCGGAGTACTTCGGTATCGGTGCATCAGGTCAATATCAAGTAGACCAAGTAACCGTCAATTTGCGTGCGGTAGAAATATCCACCGGTGAAATACTTGCCAACGTCACCACCACCAAAACTATCTACTCCAAAGAACTCCGAGCCGGCGTGTACCGGTTTATCGACTTTAGGCGTTTGCTAGAGGCAGAGGCAGGTATCACCACGAACGAACCTGTACAGTTAGCGGTGATGTCCGCTATCGAGTCTGCGGTGATTCACTTGATTGCACGTGGGGTGGAAAACCGTCTTTGGAACTTATCACCAGGAACCAATCTACAGGATACGGTTCTAGGTGACTACCTCAACGAACCTATACCTATGCTTTAAGTAGCTATTCTATCTATTAATCAAAGCCGCTTCCTTAAGCGGCTTTTTTATTAAAGGCTTCTATCTTTCAGGCTATAGGTACTAGTATTAAAAAACTCATCAATTAAGATTAAAACCATAACCTATATATTCATAAAAAACACCAACTTTATAAGTTAAGGATTAGAAAAATTTCCGATAGCGCCTTCTTTTAAATCGTCCAAACTCAACACAGGAAACAAAAAGACACATAACGTTTCAAAAGGAAGGCCCAATGAAACCGTTCAACCAATTACCAGCCCATCAAAAGACAGGATCCGTAGCCTCCTGCATGGCATTGGTAATGGGTGTCTTACTAACCAGTTTAAATCCAGAAGCTTCAGCAAACGACCAGTTCATTGACAGCATGTCTAGAGTCACACAATACGTAGAGTCTCAAGATGTCAGCCATTTAAAAGGCAATGTGAGCATCATTCAGCAGCAAGGCATTAACAACAGCGCGAGCGTCGTTCAATCTCGTTCAGCGAATTACCAATTTAAAAACTTCGCTTACATTAAACAAACTGGATATAACAATCAGGCCAATTTGATCCAGCACAATGGCAACAACATTGGCGTGATTGTTCAGCAAGGCTATAACAATAGCGTTACGGCTATTCAAGAAGGGAACAGTGTTGGAGTTGCACTGAACGCTATTCAAATTGGCTTTAACAGTAACCTAATGATTTCACAATCGGGCAGTGGCCTACGCGATGTAAATGTCCACCAACAAAACTACTCGGGCACTTCACGACCGGTCACTATCGATATCAACTGAGTCGCACCTGGCTTCTCAGTTCACCACCAAAGCAAGTTGATCGAAATAAAGGGGAAACACCATGAAACTGCAACTAACCGCTCTTGCTGCCGCTGTTAGCTTAGCTTTGTCCAGCGCTGCTATAGCTCAAACAACAGTAACATCGAATTCAAACCTGAACTATACAAGTATTGGCCAGCCTCAAGGAGGCGGATATGGTGTCGACAATGGAAATTCAACCGTAGATAATGCCGAATGGACAGGTTTTCCGCCATCCCGTGATGGAGCGTTTACTACGTTTCAGGATGAATTGGATAACATGGACGGCTCTACTGCAGGCCCAAATGAAAACTTATCGACCATTGACCAGACAGCTACTGGTACTACAGGCAACCAAGCAAGTGTAACACAGAGTGGTGGTTCACAAAACGAATCAAACGTAACACAAAACAAATTAAGTAGTACTGGCTCAGCATTAAAAGCTGATGTCATCCAAATTGGTAATAGTAACCGATCAGATGTTGATCAAGAGCTTAGCACAGGTGCTATTGCAAATATTTCGCAGCAAGGTGATAGTAACCTGTCTCGAGTAGATCAGTTTGGAGCCGACCGTAATGGCGCGGATGTATCTCAAACCGGTAATGGCCACCAATCGATTATTCATCAGGGAGTACTGACTGGTGGAGCAGCTGATAATAATGCATGGGTAAATCAAACTGGCGAAAGTAACCAAAGTTATATTCGTCAGCAGTGGTCTGATAACTATGCCGATGCTAACCAAAGTGGTATGGATAATATTAGCCATATTAAACAAGCAGGCGATGCTAATATGGCAATGCTGGATCAAAGTGGCGATGAGAATACGTCCTACATTCTGCAAGGTTCGGCGGGGGTTGGCGACTTCAATACCGCATATGTGGATCAGTCCGGTAGTTATAACGACTCATATGTATCCCAACTAAACGGCAATGATAACAAAGCAAATGTTAATCAAAGTGGCACATATGGAGAGTCTAATGTGTTACAAAATGGTAACAGTAACTTCGCTGATATCTCACAATCAGGAGAAGGAGATATCTCTTGGGTAATTCAGAACGGTGACAATAAATCTGCCACTGTCGAACAATCAGGTGTGGGTGTTCCTGGTGCCGAATTTAATGAATCGTTCATTATTCAAAGTGGAGCAGGTGCGCACACAGCATATGTCAATCAAGCACATGCTCCTGCTGGCGGTTGGAATAACATTTCAACTATCACTCAAACTGGTACAGTCAACGCATCTGCGAGTGTGATGCAGACAGGTAGTGGCAACCGCGCTTCCACTATCCAGTATTAATCATTAGCCAGTCCAATATTCTCATACCGCCCCTTCCGGGGCGGTTTTTTTGTGTTGTCACCTAACGCACCACCACCGTCAGCGTGCCGCCCTTGCCTTGGGTTGAAGAGCGCGAGCGGTTGCTGCCTTTGACGATATCGACCTCTAGCCGCTCGTCGTCACTCAACAACTTGACCGTTCCTTCTAGGGTGTCGCCTTCAAAGGTGAATTCTGCGGGTACAGTGCCGCGGGTTTCAGGATGTTCGACAGTTTCGCCGTCCTGGGTAATGCGCCACTCGGCCGAAAACTCAGCGCCGGGAGAGCCGCTCATGGTGATGTGGATTTGGGTCATATCCTGCTCCTGTGCGGCTAGCCCTGAGATGGGCAAGCCAAGGGTAAGTACGGCGATAAACAGCGTGCCGTATCGTCGTGAAACGTGCCAAGCCAATGATCGTTTCATGTTAGCTACCTTATTAACCACAAGAGCCGCTCAACATGAGCGGCTCTTGCAGTGTAGCAGGCGTTCTAACCACCAGTTAACTAGTGTTACATAACAGCAAAGGCTTTTTCTGCAGCATCCAACGTTAGCTGAATATCTTCCGGTGTGTGGGCACTCGACATAAAGCCAGCTTCGTAGGCAGACGGCGCAAGGTAGACGCCATGATCCAGCATTGCGCCAAAGAAGCGGCGGAAAGCATCGGGATTACACGCCGTGGCTTGGGCAAAGTTATCCACACGGGACTGCGAGGTGAAGAACACGCCGAACATGCCGCCTGCGGATTGGGTCATCATCGGTACCCGCGCCGCATTGGCACGCTCT
>Ga0208315_1001405_pt1 | contig 12336 bp, 25 predicted proteins | sample MalvireepMed_215_FD_184239 | JGI IMG/M metagenome (GOLD analysis project Ga0208315, IMG submission 184239) | Marine viral communities from the Global Malaspina Expedition - Malaspina viral metaG DeepMed_215 (SPAdes) (version 2) | ecosystem: Environmental > Aquatic > Marine > Oceanic | place... | reverse complement strand
TTATAAAGCTTATGTTAAACGTATGAAATTAAGAGAAAAAGTTGCACCTATTATTGATAAGGAACCTCTGCCACAAGACAAATCGATAGATAAAAAGGTTCAATGGCAAGATCCAAAATAAAAACCATCACTATAGCCTTTTTCTGTAGCTACCTATTAGCAAATTGTTTTGCTAATGTTGTCAAAGCAGAAAATGTAATCACAGGAAACATTTTACCCAATGCTGGCAATTCAGTCAGCTCTTATAATAGTGGAACTACTCCAGTGATATCCAATAATACTTCGGATACGACTATGAGCAACAACACTACTTTGGATGGTTTTGCCATCACCTGTGATACAGCTAATGGCCAGAATGGCGGATGTGGTGCATTTTTCACTTATGATAAAGCGGTTGAAGCCGCACACGATTTAAAAATTACTTCTACAGCAACCTTAGTAGGTATAGATGGCACTGGTCAAACGTCTAGTAATACTATTACTTCTACAGTCGACAAACTCGATAATGGCATCACACTAGACAGCACCATCGACATGCAAAACTGTGAATGGTCCGGTTCGGCCTTTCGTTGCGGTGACAGCACCGGAGCCGCAGATAGCTATACCGTTAATATCCGGATACTAGATAGTAGCGACGAGGAACTGGCGGCTGTGACTCAGACAAGAACAAATGATGCAGGCTATTATGCCAACTCAGAAACTTTCACTAATCAATTAATTTATACAGGAACCGGAGCTAGTAAATATGAGTGGTCCTGGAATGGTGTTGATGGCTCAGGTTCAACGTCAACTCACGCTAATCAACGAGGTCCTAACCTATTAGGCGCAAAATTATTAATGACTTTTGACAGTGAAGATTATGTTAGAATATCAACTGAATCACAAACTGCTCTTACAAGTGTAGAAACAACTTTTGCAGAACTAGAAGAAATCTTTGCTGAAACAGTTAGTGTTGTTGCAGAAGACCCTGTAACATTCTCTATGGAAATAGAGGAAGAGACTTCTTTTGAAGAGACTTTTTCGTTTGAAGAAGAAGTATTTGAAGAAGAAGTATTTGAAGAACCTGCAATAGAAGAAGAAGTAATGGAGGAAGAAATCTATGAAGAGGAAGTCGAAACTTCTTTTGTACCGACAACTTCTGAAGAAGAGGAGGTGGTTTCGGAGGAAGAAGAATCCTTTGAAGAATCCACTATGGAACCAACCCAGGAAGAAGAAGCCGTTGCAGAGGAAGAAGAAGCCGTCGCGGAGGAAGAAGTAGCTAGTGAAGAAGAGGAAGAACAGGTTGAAGAAGAGTCTACAGAAATGGTAGAAGAAACAAATGAAGAAGAAGCGGAAGAAGAAACACAAGAAGAGGAATCTACTAGCGAAACTGCTACAGCATCCACTGTTTCATCAAAGAAGAGTGCCAAACAAAAAAAGGTACGATCGAAAAAATCTCTCGTGGCGAATATGGAGCGAATGATGGATAAGGTTGATGAAGATGTTAAAGACATCGCTAAAAACATGGCCCTTAAGAATATAATAAAAATAAAAGCTATGGCCAGCGAACAGGCGTCATTAGATTTATATAAAAATGCTATATTCTATAAGCCAAAAGATATCTATTTAGAGCAATTAAATATCTTTGATCCTAGACAAATTTACGATAAGATCACTCTCACGAGCTATATCAAAACTGATAAAGTCGCAATCAAGGCGAACGCCTTGCACGAGATTAATCTCAAAAAACAACGCTTATTAATAGAATTGGAGCAATTAAAAAATGGGAAAATTTAAATTAAAGGATCAACTAGCAGGTATTGCAGCTTTGATAGCAGCAATTGTTGCGATCGGTGGAGGTTTTGTGAAGTATGGTGAAATCATGACCAAACTTGATGTACTATCCGAGCAAACTGGCCCTGATCTTACACCGTTAGCACGACAAATTGGTGAAGCTAAAAAAGGTGTGACTAATAATCAACAGACAATTACAATTAATACAGAAGACATGCTGGAAAATGCCGGGGAAATTAAAGTTTTACAAAAGGAAATAGAATTACTTAAACTTCAAATAGAAGAAATAAAAGTAAGTACGTCTAATCCATTAAGTACTCAGTAATGAACGATAGACTTATAACCGCTCTTCTTGCTGTGCTTTTAGCGCTCGGAGGATGGACACTCAGCCGTACATTTTCATTGTCCCAAGATATGGTTTTAATCAAGGAGCAAGTTTCTAATATTGAGCAAGATATCAAACATAATAAGAAAAAACTCAGAAAAAAGAAGAAAAAGAGCAATTAAACTTATGCGTTATTTGATGGTGAGTTTATTTCTGCTCCTTTGCTTTGCAATGTTTTCTGGATGTGAGAATGTAAGGCATAAAATTGGTGTTTCTACTAAACCCTTCGCATCAGATGGTAAATTTGAAGATAGCACCAAACTAAATTACAGCATTATTTTTGGCAAAGTGAGAAATAAAAATGAAGAAGACGATGATTAATTTTCCTTATGATATTCAATTGACGATCATGTTCATTTTTATTACGTTATATTTAATTGTGGAGATAATTTTTTAATGGCTCTAAAAATTTCAGACGAAGCTAAAGTACAAATGCCGATGAAAACGGTTGCCTCCCTAATTACGCTGGTTGCAATTGGGACGTGGGCTTTCTTTGGCATTCAAGAAAAATTAAATCAACATTCTACTCAATTAAAAATTGTGGAAAAGGATCTGGTAGAAAATACTGAGTTCAGAATAAAGTGGCCTCGGGGTCTTCTAGGGGCGCTTCCGGCCGATTCGGAACAATTTATGCTCATCGAAGAATTATATAAACAAATAGACAAGCTACAAGAACGAGTAGATGGTATGTTACATAATGAAGTTAATATAACAGCTTTAACTAAAGCAGTTGAAAAATTACAAAACGACGTAGAAAAATTAAAGGACAAGCAAAGACAATTTGCTAATGGAACTCGATGATCGAAACTGCTATAGTTTTGCTACTTGTATTAAATGGAAATATAATTGAGCACACTTATAAATCGTCGATGGCAGACTGCCTTAAATCCCGTCGCATAGCTCAGAGGGAAGTAAATCCCGAGAGCGTAATTTTTAGTTGCAAAAAACTTAAAGTTAAAACTGAAATATATATGGGTGGCAAAAAGATATTAAAAATATTAGAGGATAAATCTTAATGACTGAAACTGCTATAGTTATATGCGTAGCGCTTTGCATGTTTCTCGAAGGGGAACTGGTCGAGCACACATACAAAAGCTCAATGGCTGACTGCCTTCGCGCTAAGCGTGAGGCCGAAAGAAATATTCAGCCCGAGCGCGTTCAATTTAAATGCGGCAAGAATGTTAAAGCTGAAGTCGAGTATGTGAAAGCAGAAGGACAGACCGCCGCTCGTACAAGAATCCTACGTGTAATTGAGCATGGCTACACAAGTGATAGCTATGACGCAACATCAAAATATTAATGACAATACTTTGGTGTTATAGAACAGTAGTTATTGTAGCGATAGCGTATTTATATTACATTCATACTGTGGAGTGTGTTTAATGAAAAAAGTAAACAAAACAACTAAAATAGTTATATTAACTATCTTTTTTATACTGTTTGGACTAACTCTTATTTATGGCTAAAGCAGATTATCAAGAAATTATCGCTGAATACAAAGAGCAAGTTCGTGTTCTTAAAGAACAGAATAATGAGCTATCTGACGCCTGTAAGGCTAAAGATTCTGCTTTAAAAAGAGCATTACAAAAGCTAGAATATACGACAGACGATTTAGAAAAGGCAACTCAGAAAAAATAATGCAACTGTATGCGGCAAAAGATTATAATACTTATGCGCAACTAGGACAATTTCAAGAAGCAGCAAAATGCCTGCAAACAGCATTAAAGGACAATCCCAATGATCTAGAGACTTTCTACATGCTACAGCGTTTAGGAGAAAAAATACTAGATTCAACCCTAAAAAATAAAATTAATAAAATTCTAAGCAAAGATGACTGTACGGAAACGAATCTTACGTATGGCAATTTACTGCTAGCAAAATTCGAACAACAAGCAGGGAACTATGAAAAAGAACTTGATTACCTGTTGAAGGGGCATGACTACTTTTTCCAGTCTAAGAGCACAAATTTTAAAGCTCAACTTAAATACTGGTTCAGTCTCTTACCCAGGATAGAAGAATCAGTTACAGAAATGGCTAGCCTTTTCAGATACACAACAAAAATCTTTAACTTTGAAAAATCTGACGAAAATAATTATCATCTTAAGCCCATTTTTATCGTCGGACTTCCAAGATGCGGATCGACTTTAATAGAAAAAGTTATTACTTCAGGCACCAAGCAGATAGTAATTGGAGAAGAGACCGGCATATTCAACTTCTTTTTACACCAAGGTTCTCGAGAAAAAATACTGGAGGCCTACCGGCAAAGAAACTTGATTCAAGCAGCGAGCGACCACACCTTCACTGATAAATCCCTAGAAAATTTCTTCTATATTAAATTTATAAAAAAAATTTTTCCTAGTGCAAAAATAATCAATTGTACAAGAGATACTACATCTTGCATCATGTCTATTCTTCAAACTAATCTAACAGAAGTAGCATGGGCACATAATTTAAAGCATATTTTTCAATACTTTGATATCTATCGCAAAAAAATAGAGGGTCACAAAGCAACTTTTCCTAATCTTATTTATGATTTGAGCTATGAAAAATTTATAAGTAATCCTGAAGCAGAATCAAAAAAACTAATGGAATATTGCAACCTGCCTTGGAGTAAAAGGTGTTTGGAATTTTACAAAAGAAAGGATATAGTTTCAAATACCGCAAGTGATGTTCAAATTCGAAAAGAGATTAACAAGCAGACCTTGGACAAATATTTGCCGTATAAACCATTCGTGTTAAAACATAAAGAAGGAGAAAATAATGCAATTATCTGAGAATTTTAGCTTGTTAGAGCTCACAAAGAGTCAAACAGCAGAAAGAAAAGGCATTGATAATACCCCTAGTCCCGAGCACCAGGAAAACCTGAAATTGCTCTGTACGCACGTCCTACAGCCTGTCCGAGACCGTTTTGAGCGTGTCGTAAGCGTTTCCAGCGGATATCGCTCTCCAGAGCTCTGCCTTGCCATCGGCAGCAAAACGACTTCGCAGCATGCAAAAGGCCAGGCGGCAGACTTCGAAATCTATGGTCTATCCAATCAGGAACTGGCAACTTACATCAAAGAAAATTTGGACTATGACCAACTCATTCTCGAGTACTGGAAAAAAGAAGATCCTAATAGTGGCTGGGTACACTGTAGCTACAATAAGGGATACAATCGAAAACAATATTTGCGGGCTTATAAAGAAAATGGTAGGACCAAATATGAGCAAATTTTTTAAAAGAACACTTCTTAAACTTAAACCGGAAATTGCTCCTGGTATATGCCCCCACTGTGGTGAAATGTCTAACTTCGTTTCAATTGTCAATGATAACTATAGATGCATGAATTGTGGATTTGACGTTGAACAGAAAATCAACGGAGTCATAAAATACCTACCTTTAGGTCAAGATAAAATCATAGAACATGGCCCAGAAAAAGCCTAGAGGCTATGGGTACGTTCACGTAAAACAAACTAAACGTAAACGCCCAGGACGTCATTCAAAGAAAGCTAATAAAAAGAGAAAGAAAAAGAAATCTAGGGGCCAGGGAAAATAATTTTTAGTCCTTGACGTATGTCCTACATTAACCTATATATACAATATGAAAGGAACTATGAATAAATTTTTTATTATTGTTTTTGCTTCGTTAGGACTCTTAACGATCCTATCGATTTATGTATTAGTGGCAATTCTATGAGATACGAATATACAGTCACTAAAGAAGGAGGAGAAGCTGAAATTATGCGAGAAATGAGCTGGAAAAAGCTCTTTAAATCGCTATTATTAAAGTATCCTGAGTTTAGTGGATGGTGTACTTACATTAACAAGAAAGGAAACGTTCAAGTAAGAAGTTTTAATAATGGAAAAGAAGTTAAAAATCTTTAAGCATCCAACGCACTGTGTCATCTGTGGTTGTACGCCTAAGCCTGATGAATGGTCAATTGTGGCAGAAAACTGTTGCTACGATTGCGCATGAAAATCATCGTGATTCTAGCGACAGGAACATTGTTAACGTTTACTGCTGATAAAAGAACTAATCCCGACTGTTTTAGTCAGGGTCATCAGATTCTTAAAAATATAGCCACGTACTACGGACCCGGTCCAGATCAAGCATGGATTTTAAATGATTCTAATCTAGAAGTCGCTGGTTGGTATTGTCATTAAACTTCGCCAGGCGCTAATCTACAGGTATATCTTGTACCTAATTTGTACTGATTAACCCGAGTTGAACCCATTTCCTGTAGTACCTTAGAGGATTCTACATGAGCAGCAATAGCGCAATCATTCCAGCTCGCATAAGTTTGATTCTGAACCATAGCAGGCCCACAATTCATAGGGCTTCCAAAAGAGCACACCCATATTATTAGAAAATATTTCATTGACAATCTTGTAAAGTTTATATAATATCCCATATTGTTATGAAACAATATAGAAAGAGGTATAACACATGACAGACATTAGTAAATATAAAAACGTGTCTTTAGCAAAAGAGACTTATCAAAAGTTAGATAAGATTCGAAAAATAATTGTGCCCAACACAATTGTCAGCCGAAGCCAAACGTTAAATATTCTTGTCAATAAAGAAGAAAAAAGACTGAATGGGAAAGGAGATAAATAATGTATCAAGTTCCAGAAGAAGATAGAAAAGAAATTTTAAAATATCTTTCCACGAAACCTTACATTGAAGTGGCTCCATTAATTGCTATGCTGGCACAATGGAAAAAGAAAGAAACAGATAAAAATGGCAAAGACAAACCAAACTAAGTTTGTATGTCCCGCCTGCTTTGGCAACGGTTATCGTAAGATAACAAAAGACGCAAGCAACCCACATTTAAAGGTGGTCATTAGTTGTGAAGCGTGTAATAATCAGGGAGAGATATTAAACAATGAAAAAAATATTCATGCTTTGCGTTATCTTAATTACATGCTCTAGTTGCTCTCAGCTTTCGCTTTTAGCAAGTGGAACAAGTTTGGCCATAAGCCAAAATTCTTACGCTAAAATATATAATGCTGCAGATGTGTTGACCATAATGAGCACAGATGAAAGCATCAAGAAACATGCTTATAAGAATATAAAGAAAGTTAAAGCCCTAAAAGACATCGAACGTAGAAGACAGATATTATTGGCTGACTTAGAAAAATTAAAAAAAGGAAAGAAATATATTTATGACAAAACATGGGGAATCACAGACTAAAAAAACTCTTCACGAATTGGCAAAAGAGTTTCCTAATAAAACTTATAGGGAACTAGAAAAGTATCGGGATGCAGACCGAATGGAGGAAGCAGTTGGAATCGGTCATAATCATCCTCCAGATGAAGGAGAAGAGCAGGACAATCCTACACTTTGGGAACTCGCTAAAGAGCATAACGTGAGTTATGCAGATGCTGTTCCGATTCAGGAAGATCTTCGCTTGAAGAAAGATGCTTTTAAAGAAGCCTGTACTCTGGCAGAAATGAGAAAAGATAGAACTCCATTGAGTGATATGAAGAAGCGAGCAGAAGAAGCAGAGGGAGAGCTAAGTATTATGAAAGGAATTGAAACGAATCGAGTGAAAGAAGCTCAAGCAAGATGCAATCAACTACAAGATGACCTGGATAAGACTAAGAAAGATAATAATGACCTGTATAATAGAATTGCAGAACTCATAGAAGCTAATGAAAAAGAAGTAAAGAATTTAAAATGGATTAAAGACCATGATTATATTTTTCTAATTGATGAAAATAAAAAACTTCGAGAAGAAATTAAAACACTACAAGAAATGGCCGAAGGTAAACTTAATAAAATGAGAAAGTCGGGCCTATAATGAAGATTGATGCTATATTTTCTAATTTTGTTGGTGGAAATGTTTTAAAAACTATCAATAATGATGCTTTAGAAACCTTTATTTTAGACTTAGAGAAAAAAGATAAAGGAAGAATTATTTCTAACTATGGAGGATGGCAAAGTAATGATCTCTCTTTACAAGAGAATTCTCTTAAAGATTTAATTGTAGAAATAGAAAAAAATTTAGTCCCGTTTGATGAAGTTCTTTGTGTACGAAAAGAATTTAAACTAGCAATAGGTAATCTATGGGCCAATGTAAATGGATTGGGAGCTATGAATCTTCCTCATATTCATTATGGAAGTGTATTGTCGGGAGTGTATTATGTGACATTGCCAGATAAGTCAGGAAGACTTAAGCTAATGAATCCTAATCCTTTTAATTTTTCTGCTTTACAATCTTTAGGAGGAATTGGAATGTTCACCGAAAAGCCAACAAGCTTTACTACCGAACATCTTGAACTTTTGGCGGCTCCTGGAGCGCTTCTTATTTTTCCTAGTCATTTATGTCATTACGTTCTTCCTAATTTAAGTAAAGAAAAACGGATTGCCTTTTCTTTTAATACTAAAATTGAGAAAAGATATCCCCATAATTAATGTTTAACTATAAGGAGTGGTATGCAAAAAATAGAGAAAAACAATTACAATGGCAAAAGGAGTATTATGAAGATCATAAAGAACATGTTCTTGAAAAGCATAAGGCTTGGGCAAAAAAGAAAGTGGATCATACCGGTTCAGTCTGGCGCCTCTATAGTCGCAGACGCAGGAACAAGAATCCTAACATCGATAAGGAATATCGTCTCAGGAAGAAGGCACAGCTAATGTATAAACCTTTACCCAGTTACCTCACTGTTAAAACGTCTAAAGTTAATGGCCTAGGACTTTTTGCTTTGGAAAATATTGTTCTGGGAACCAATATGGGAATGAGTCATGTTAAAATTGGAGACACAATCCTTCGCACTCCACTCGGTGGATTTATTAATCATGCGAACGACGCAAATTGTGTTAAGGCAGAACTCTTGATGACTAATCACGATGATCTCAAATTAAAATTTGACTATAAAAAATGGAACCTTATTACCATTCGCGATATTAAGGAAGGAGAAGAATTAACTGTACGCTATACTTTTTATAAAATTTAAAAATGGGGCAGAAGCAATACCTGTCAAAGGAGAAATCCTTGCTGCTGTGGTGGCTTCTCAACCTCGCATTTCATCACACCACAGCGGCGCTATAAATTATGTCTGATCCATTAGAAAAATTATACGAGAAGATCTTTGAAGAGGCTATGGACTATATGAAAGAGCACGAGATCCAGATGGTTGCTGCAACGTACATGGCGATTGCTATGCGTCTTTATAAAACTCATCTCACTGATGAAGGTTTTGTCAATATGATTCGCACGGTCATGGAATCCGAAATCGAACCTTACGAACCTAAAAAGGTACTACACTAATGGGACGATCAGCAAATAGTTTTACATCCTGGGTTGGCCAACCTGCAGAGACGAATACCGACCGGGTAGAAATTCCAGAAACGGGGTTATGGACTGCCGTTCTGTGCCGAGCTGTTTTAGATGCCTGCAAAGGTCCCCCTGATTTAGATTTGACTTTACGATCCAATGTCACTCATCGAAACCATTACACTTACGACCGCGACCAGGCGCGTCACTTCTTTATAGAAGGCGGCCCGTATTTCAGGCACGTTTGTCGATTTGCCGGTCGCAATCCGGATTATGTTCAAGAAAAAGTTAAAAAAATATTATTAAGAAAAAATGGCTGGAACGTCGATGTTCCTATTACCTCGCACTATCGTCAAGGACCCAAGCGAGGGAGGACAAGGGGAAAATATAAAAAGAAACTTACTGGTAATTCTTACTATGCTGCTATACGTAAAATTAAAAAATGAAAGATAGCACGAAAGGAACCGTGAATGAACTTAGAGCAATAAATGAATTTTTAAAAAAAGGGTGTGTGGTGTGCAAGAACGTCGAAGCCCAAGGTCCTTTTGATATCAGCGTCACTTTCCTGGATGGCAGGGTGGAACTGCTGGATGTCAAAACAAACAGCCTCAGGAAGCGTGATGGCTATCCCATTCACCGCAGCCTCAGTGCTACGCAAAAGGAACTGGGTGTACGGTTCTGGTACAAAGACACAAGCAGCAAGGGACATTATCACCCGCCGAAAGGGAGGGGTTGACATTCTATACAATATCCCATATATACAAATCATGAAAGTTATAGAAAGAATCGCGTTTTACATTGGATACGCGTACGGTTATGTGAAAATTCGATGCCAATTAATAAAGGAGAAAGTAAAATGAGTAAAAATGAATTTGAAGGCACGTCAGTTATTCCTATAAGAGGAAATGAATATGGAATGACCGACATGATAGACTTATGGAGAAGCTCCATCACGTTCGACCAACAATACAGAGAATTCACACAAAACTCTATTGAATCTATTCAAAGAGTTCAGCAAAAAAATTCACTCTATAAAGGAGAAATTTTATGGACGACCTGCAAATACAAAGGGGCGAATAAGCTGACCATTATTGATGATGGTGAAGGAATGACTCCCGAACAAATTTTAAAAAACTTGGGTGAACTAGGGGGTTCTTCAAGAAACAACAGATACAAAAATTTTGGTTGCGGCGCTAAAATTGCCGGATTAAGCTGGAACAAGTACGGAATCATCTACAGGTGCTGGGTAGATGGAGAGGGGTTTGCTGTTCATTTTTTAAAGCATCCCATTACAAAGCTCTATGGAGCTTTGAAAATAGATGAAGTCGCTGCAATTCCTATCCCTGACTCTGAAAAACCAAGTATGATTGATCAACATGGATGCCAGGTAATTTTACTAGGTGATTCGGTAGACCAAGATACGGCCAAACCACCAAGCGAAAAATTATATGGTATGTTGAAAGGGTCGAAAATTTCTGTCGACTATTGGTTAGCAGCTCGTTTAAATACGCGATTCTACACTATTCCTGTAAATATAAAAATTCAGACGGATAGATTTAGTTATAATCGTGAGCGCAAAGTCTCGATCTTCGGACATCAGTATGGCTTAAATAAGGAATTCAAAAAAACTGACGAAATTTGCCTGAATGGAGCAGCCGTTAAAATTTTTTACAAGGAATCTGCAAAAAGAGAATATAGTTCAGGGTCCGATTTTGTAACGCAAGGTCAACTGGCTGTCTTAAACCAGGATGAAGTTATTAAAATTGATTTTTCAGGGAAAAGTGGAACAAATCCCCTACCTGCATGGGGTTTGTCTATGTTGAGAAGGCAGGTCGCTTTGGTTGTTATTCCAGATAAAAAATTCACTCAAGATCTTGAAAGAAAAACTCTTGTTTGTGAAGGAATGCCGATTGAAGTCTTTTTGAATTCCTTAAAAGAAGAGTTTAAGGAAAAAATGCCCGCGTGGTTAAAAGAAATTGAAAATAAAATGCAGCAAGAGGCTCTGGATAAAGACAACGACCATGAAGAAAGACTTAAAAAACTTTTATCTTTATTTAAGAAGGATCGATATCGTAACAGCTTAGCAGGAGAAGTTGATATTCAAGAAAACGAAATTAGAAGGGCTTCCTCCTACAACAAAAGCGATCACCCTAGTCCTGATCCTAACCCCGATCTTCCTCCTAAAGATGAATATGGAAAAATTGAAGCTATTTTTGGAATGAAGATAGATAGGAGTAAATACACGGGAAGAAGAATAAAAGCTGTCAATGAGTTTCCTGAAATAAGATACCGAAAATCTGGTCCTTCTCACTTTGTTGGTGATTTTTTTAAGGAAGATTACGCAATTGAAATTAACGAGGACAGTTATTTAACAATAGAATTGGCAAATCACCTATTAAAAAGGTTTAAAAGTATTTCCCCTAAAAACATGATTCGAGAAGTCTCCAAGCATGTAGGATTTGCTTTACAACAGCAGGTCGCTCATATTCACAACCGAACGGATGCGAGTGAGGAAGAAAAACAGGCAATTCTATCTCCGTGGGGCTTAACTGCGTGTGCAGCCAACAAGGATTTTATCATTGAAAGGCTAAGTACAAAGTTTAAAGCTCAAATCAACTCACAAGATAAAATGTTAGATACCTTGCAAAGTCTTGCGAAAGAAAAAACTATAGAGGATTCTTCCATTCATAAATACAATCCAAATAAATATGTTTTTAATAACAGCAGAAAACGGTGAAGTGGAACAAACTTTATAAGTACCCGTCTAGCAGCAGGTCGCTCGTAGAAGGCAATCGGCACTACGACGTTAGTAACGAGATACTTCCAAGTGTTACAACGATTCTTCAAGCCACGCAAAGCGATGAAAAGAGGGCGAGTTTGGCGAAATGGAGGCAGAAAGTTGGCGAAAATGAGG
>Ga0208315_1001403_pt1 | contig 12356 bp, 21 predicted proteins | sample MalvireepMed_215_FD_184239 | JGI IMG/M metagenome (GOLD analysis project Ga0208315, IMG submission 184239) | Marine viral communities from the Global Malaspina Expedition - Malaspina viral metaG DeepMed_215 (SPAdes) (version 2) | ecosystem: Environmental > Aquatic > Marine > Oceanic | place... | reverse complement strand
CGCCACATCCGGGACTTTGGCGACCGCTGGTGGTGTTTACACCGTACTGGCGGGTGTGGAATCGGCAGCCACCTACGCAGAGCAAACCATGAACATGGACGCCTTCCGGCCCCATGACGGATTCAATGACGCTATCAAGGGATTGCAAGTCTACGGGGCGAAGGTCACTAGGCCATTTGCGCTTGCTTCTGTTGAAGTAACCCAGGCGTAAGGAGAGCGAATCATGGCAACCACCGCAATCACCGTTGAACGGCTGACGTTAGACGCCATTTCCACCGACTTCCCGGTTGCCGGGTCAGGGTCGGGGAACAACATAGTCGCCACGACCCCCTCGGACGGATGGGTTATCAGCCCTGAGTCTGGTGGGAATCTGGATGACAAGATAATTATCCGGCTAGTAGCCGATGGTTCCGGGGACACCGTGACTGTCACTGCTGGAGACCGGTATCCGGCGCAGAGAGCCGACCTAGGGAACTTAACCCTCACCTTGGCGGCCTCCGATGTGGTCTACGTGACCATAGAGATGAGCCGCTTCATGCAGAACGACGGGACCGTCATCGTCACAGCGACTGATGCGGGAACAGTTCTGACTGCGATGGGGCTTCCCTTAGTCGGGTAATCACAGCGGAATGCTGACCCCTAATTAGGGGACACTCGGAATGAGGAGATTACAAAATGGCAGCTCCCAATAAGGGACATGATTTACCTATCAGGCGTGTTCACGTAAACGCTGGCTGGAAGTGGGCACACGAAGTCGGCACTGACTACTGGCTCCATCCTACCAACGGCCTTGACCAAGCTGCGGCTGCTTCCACTGCACTAGGACCTCTGTTGGCTGAGAACGGCTGGGTAGCCACCTCACTGACAAATACAGCTGGTTCCGCTGCGGACTTCCGTGGTGGAGTCTTCACCCCAGGTACTGGTAAGAACCGGGACGGGTCCTTCGTGGACACGGGAATCCCAAGCCACTTCCTGACCAACGCCAGTGGTGACTTGCTTACCTCCCCGTCCATGTTCGGTAACGCCGATGACATGGAAGCAGCGGCTGAACTTGCTGGTATGCGGAATCTCCCCAATATCTTAGGCCTTAGCTGGTGGGGGGCCATGACGGTTCACTCAGCGGCTGAACTCAACTCTGGATGGGGATTCGTAGAAGACGGCGGAAGCCCTGACACAGCTGCTGACGCCATCGTATTCCTGTACTCCGACAGCTCCAACTTTGCGATACAGACCAACGGGACAATCGTTGGCTCAGCAGGTGCTGCGGATGATGCGCTCTACCATAAGTTCCGCATCGAGATAGACTTCAACGGGTTCACAACCTGGTGGATAGACGGAGCCTTACAAGAGCGTAACGATGTGGACATCACGGACGACCAGTTCCCGTGCCGCTTCGGGTTCCACGCCTTGACCACCAACCGCCCCACATTAGGCTTGACCCACGTCTACTATGACTGGGGTTCTGGCAGGTCTCAGTAATGGCTAAAGAGCTAACCCCACGACAGCTTCGAGAGCGTAAGGCTTATGAGGCTGAGAAGGCCAAGGATCAGCCTCGGATGTCCCGTGCCCAGGAGAACCGGGCCTTCTTTCGCAGGCAGGCGGGTTGGCCTCCAGAGCGGGTGAAGTAAGATGGCACACCCAGAAACAGAACCTCAGCCTGGTGTTAATTTCGGCACCCAGCAAGGTGTTGGTCAGGGCACCATCGGTAAGAAGCGCCGGAACCCTCGTAAAGAGGTATAACCCTAAAACCATAGCAGGGCTGAAGGCCGGGATTGGGAAACTGGTCCCGGCCTTCTCAGCATAGGAGGCAGAAATGCCAGGAGCAAGATACTCGGCGTCTGGTAACAACACCCTAACCAGCACCCCAGGAGACACATGTCTCAGCTTGGTGGGAATCACTGCCAGTCTACGCCGGTCATGGACCTACGAGTTAATCTTCGGCAATGAGGGTACACCCGCCGATCAAGTCCTAAACTGGACTGTTCATAGATGCACGGCAGAAGGGACAGCGACTGCGGTTGTACCCACACGGTTAGACCTCGCTGACGCAGAGTCTGACATGAACGTGGGAGAGAACCACACAGCAGAACCCACGTACACATCCACTGAGGAACTGCTGGAGTATCCCCTTAACACTCGTGGCACGTTCCGTTGGGTGGCTACTCCAGGTAGTGAGATTGTAACCCCTGCCACCAACGACGCTGGTTATGGGATAGTTGCATTCCATGCCTCCATCACGACCGATTACCGTGCAACTGCCCTGTGGATTGAATAATGCGTACCCCAGGTGGATACCTGATAGTCACTGACCCAGGTGCGCCAGTTTACGAGCAAGATACCTTCACCTGTATCCATTGCAACCGGGTAGTTCTCGTAAAGCCTGGCATGACCATTACGGACTTCGCATGGTGCAGGAAGTGCATGAAGCCGGTATGCGAGAAAGAGCGATGTCAGGTGGTCTGCGTACCATGGGAACGGCAGATGGAGATTAACGAGGCTAGGGGAAAACTACACCGGGCCATGGATGAGGCGTGGAGGAATTAAATGGACGGAACACCAATCCAACCAGTAAACATAATCGGGAACGCTGCCTTCCACATGCAGAACTTCATGGCAGCATTGAATGAAGAGGCCAATAAAGTAGTCTCTCTAAATGAGCGTCTCAACAACGTCAACAAGGTGCAATATGAGAAGATGAAGGACCTCATTGCAAGACTGGAAGAGGGAACCCTGGTTGCTGAAGATATAAGCAATAGTCCCCAAGGGTGGGAGCTGATGGACCCGAGGCTCCCGCATGAGGAACCAGCCTCAGTGAATGCAACTCAGGCCAAGAAGAATGGCAAAGGGAAGACTAAAGATGTTGCTGCTACAATCGCCACCTAGAGCGGAAGTTCGGACATACGAATTTAGTCTATCTCGGTCGGCATCCAACGCTTGTGGAAGCATGAAGATGCGTTGGCGTGATGGACTGGACGAATGGCTCTGTGACCGAATCCGTGGGAAGTGCCAGGCGGTTGGTGCCGACCCGAATACCGGGAAGATGTATATCCGTGGTGAACTCACCATCAAAGAAGAGAATGGAATTAATATAGCCCAGATATACCGTGACCCCGAGGCTCCTCCACAGGAACATGTGGAAGGGGTTCAGAAGCCATGGCAGTTCACTCGGCTCTGCTACAATCGTGAAGGCCGATCCATGCGGTTCAGGAATCAGGATACCGGGGAGTTGGTCCATGTCTTGGATTACCGTGGGGATTACAACTTGACTTGGAGAGACTCTGGCCCACATGTATTCACCCAAGGTCCAGCTACCCTGGTTAATGAGATTTCTCCTGGACTATATGAAGCAGTCTACTTCTACGAGGGATAGATGGCAAATGAACTTATACATGGCAGTGTAGGTGTGGCCCTTACCCAGGCTGAATGGGAGGCCGTGGGTGCCCACGTCTTTAATTGCCAAGCCACTGGAGACATGGTATACGCCTCGTCTTCCACTCAACTATCCCGTGTGGGAATAGGGACAGCCGGGCAGCACCTAACGGTGACTTGTGTTTCCTGCGACCTTCTCCCTACTTGGAGCACGGTCACGGTTCTTGCAGCGGCTTCACAGACTGAACAGGAAACTGCTTCCTCTACCACAGTAGCTGTCACCCCTGGTGTTCAGCAATTCCATCCTTCGGCTGCAAAGGCGTGGGTTACTGACAACACCAGCAGTTGCAGTGCCAACGCTTCTTATGGTGTATCTGGAGTATCCAGTGGTGCTGCTGGTATACAGACTGTCACATGGAGTGCTGCTTTCCCTGGTGGATGCACATATGCAGTTGCTGGGACTTCGTTTGACCCAGCAGGTGTGCCACACAACGCCATTACCTGCCCCGCAGCGTGTACGGTGATAGTCCATCAGCGTAATAATTCTAATGCCCTAGCAGATTCCGTCTATGGCATCGTTGCCTATGGGCCGTTGGCATAATGCAGATAATAATTTTTACGGCAGCAGACGGAGCATTATGGGTGATGAGGCCCATGTATAACGACGGGGCACGACCTCGGAAAGCGGAATATGCCGACCTGACACCACCCGCAATACCAGCCGGGGAAACGTCCGTCACGGTAGGGGATGTCACTGTGACTCTCGATGATACGACGGTGGGTGGCACCACCATCTACACCGATACCAAGACTGAATGGTTAAATCGCTTTATCGCAAAAGGTGTCACAGCCCCAGATGCGGCTATCCCGCTTCATGCTGACACCGCCTACCATCTGGTCGATGGGAGTGACGTTCCGGCAGACCACTCGTGCAACCTGCACTGTGAGTTCCGGGATTCCTGGGAGTGGAATGGCGGGGTCAAGGTCAATATGGTGAAAGCGAGGCTTCAGCACATGGCCCGTATCAGGGCTGTACGAGATGCTGAATTAGTGAAGTTGGATATACCGTGGATGAAGGCCGTGGAGACTGGGAACACCAGTGACCAGGCTACGATAACCACCCAGAAACAGACGCTTAGAGACTTACCTACCACGTTCAGTCTGGATAGCTATGCTGACCCCGTTGCCTTAAAAGCAGCATGGCCCAGTGAATTACCGGCGAGGGAGTAGTTATGGCTAACATGGGGCCGTACTTGGCTGAGAAGTACACCAAGATGATTGAGATAATCACCAACGACTTGGGCAGAAGGGGACGACGTAGAGGCCGACCGGATACGGAAGTTAACCTGGAACCTATCCGTTATTACTGACCCTGCCGCCTTGGAATCTTTCTGGCCGGAAGGTCTCCCCAATGCGTAGTATCACCCTCATTCTGGAGTTCCCCTACACATTTCCATTAACGTTTGGAGCAATCGGGGGGATGGTACAGGTTGAGGAGTATGATTCAACTCTCCTTCTGCAACCTGCCCTGGATGACTACATGGCTATTGTTAATATGCCATACCTGTCTTTCCAGGCAGACCCAGGCACTCTTTTTGAGATTGAATGGCTTGCAGGGATAGGGCAGCAGAATCAAGAAACTCTCATGCCGGTTTACGACGAACGGTTCATTGGTGGAGACATAGCGAATATCCCATATCAGTTCCTACAGCTATTTGCCAATGCACACTTCGGACCTGACGGCGACGATACATTCCAGGGACCAGTAGCCTTTGAAATCTCAGAGGGTCCATCGGACTTTGAGCTAAGAACTCCTGAGTAATGCCACATACAGACTTTGAAATTAAACAGAACGACACCTCTCCAGCTTTGGAGGGGATTCTTCGTGACGGCTTCGGCAGCCCTATAGACATCACCGGAGCCACTGTAGTATTGAATACTAGACTACAACCCGGAGGGGCGGTCAAGGTCAACGGTGGGAGCATGGGCGCTGTGGGTAGCGCAGTGAACGGGAGAGTGAAGTATAACTGGACCTCATCGGATACGGACACAGCGGGAATCTATGAGGCTGAGATTCAGATTACATTCTCCAATGGCAAGATTCGGACTATTCCCTCGAAAGGGTATTTCATCGTGGACGTTTCGGACGATATAGCATAATGGCAACTACAACTTTAATATCCCTCCAGCAATCTCTCTCAGAGGACATAGGAGACTATGAGTCGTTCGACGCCTCCGCTGATGGTGATGCGGCTGGCTTCACCGTTGTTGCGTCCGCTCTGCTCAACTTGACAGGTGGTGTGGATACAGACGCCTTTGAGAACTTCTACATCGAGATAAACGACACAGACGCCACCGCCGCCGATGGGGAAGTTAGGAGAATCGACACCTACGTAGCCGACTTGGATAACCCTACTCTTCGGATGCAGTCGGTTTTCTCTGAGCAGATCGACAGCGGAATCACCGTTATTCTGCATAGGTTCAATCCGGTAGACAAGAAGAATGTCATTAGGCAGGCGATTCTAGAGCTCTACCCGGACCTTTACCTGCCCATCAGAGACGAGACTCTAATTGTAGACAATCTAATCAGCAACTCAGGCTTCGAGACGTTCTCTTCCGGGTTCACTGGCTGGACAGAAGTGGGGTCTCCCACAGTCACCCAGGAGACTACAATAGTCATGCACGGGGATGGTTCGGCTAAGATAGTCGCTGCTTCCAGTGCTGTCGGCCAACTCACCCAAGCTCCCGACATCAACATAGATGAACTCACAACTGATGAAGCTGAGTCCAAGAGGTGGGTGTACGCTACAGCAGCAAACACCGCACGAATCAGGTTGGACTTTGGCAACTCGGTCTTCTCCAATTCCGCTTATCATTCAGGGAGAGACCAGTGGGAATTACTAGAAATTGACGCCGCAGTCCCAGCTGCAGCTACTCAAGTGAAACAGATATGTGAAGCCGCCGCTTCTGGCACTGGCTACTTCGATCATGGCTGGCTGGCAGTAGGGAGGATATACGAGTACACTCTGCCCTCCTCAATAATCACAGGCCCTCACCGAGTTCTACAGCAGGCCGACGAAGACGACGTTGATGGCCCTTACTATGAAATCCCCGATGGTGGAAGGCCAACCACAGGACGGCTATTAAGGGTCCAGGGCTATGGCGCCCTCTCTCGTCCTACAACCAACACCGGCACCACTGAAGTAGGAGAGCCTCAAGTACGGCTAATAGTGGCCTACGCTGAGATGCTATTATGGAGGCTTATGGCTTCCCCTGCCCGTTCATCCAGTCAAGACCGCCAGGGCTACGTAGAAGCTGGTAGAGACGCTGCTGCTAAGGTTGCTGTACTCAAGGCCCAACAGGGCATGAAGACCCCTAGAATGGGCGCTCAGAGACACCGTAGTAGCTGGCATCTGGAGACCAACAGCGACGGGAAGATATTAGTCTTTTCCAGGCCAAGAGTGGGAACCTCGGTGTCCTCATGAACATGCTCCAGACAACTCGGAATCCTGTTCGTAATCAACATAACCTGGACCCTTGGATGGAACACGCCAAGGAGGTTATCCTCGCTGACTTTGGTGAGACTGTCTCTTTAGTCGCTAAGAACAAAGACCTGATAAAGTACGGGCGCAACCAGGACGTTGAAACAGCCATCGCTACTCTGATGACCTTGCCGGACAGCATCGACAACGAAACCTACGTCAGCACGAATATCATCACCACGATTATATCCTCAAGTGCTTCCGACACCAACACGGTTCAGGTGGAAGGGCATACGATTTCAGGATCAGACCTTACCTTCGTGGTTCAATCGGCAACACTGAATGGTCAGACAGCGGTCACGTTAACCACGGCCTTGGCCCGATGCACCAGAGTTTTCAACACCTCAGCAACGGACCATGTGGGCCAGATAGCGGTCACAGAGGACGATACATTCACCTCTGGTGTGCCAGATACCGCCGCTACGGTTCACCTTCTAGTCAGGACTGGCGAGAATCAAAGCGAGAAAGCGGCCACGGCTCTATCCAGTGTGGATTACTGGGTCATCACCCATATGAACTGTGACATGCTCACAAAAGCAGCGTCTTTCGCCGAAGTAGACTTAGAGATACGCCTTGAGAGTAAAGTGTTCAGGCCGATTGTAGATATCTCATGCTCGGACTCACACGCTGGCTTGGTGACATTCGCTCCTTATGTCATAGTGCCGCCCAACTCCGATGTGAGGCTAAGAGGTATCTCTGATAGTGCCTCTGGCCGTGACGTTGGCGGTGAGATTCACGGGTCGTTGTTGAAAGCCTGATGCCTAAAGCTGGAGTTACTGGGCATCAAAAGGTGGGATGAAGAAAGACAGGGGTTTCCCACGGCGAATGATAAGGTGTTCGCCACTTGGAGTTAAGTAGTCTACAACGCCATCTATTAAAATTATGTTGCACTCTTTACCTCGGAAGTGGGTAATCTTAGCACAAGTCTCGGGTACTCTTATCTCGTAAGGCGAACTATACATTATGCTCGTACTCCGTCAGGGAAAATACTAAGATACCATAGTCGGGTATGGAGGTAAAATCTGTGCCTAAAGCTGGAATCACAGACGACTTCACCCTATCCGAATTTGACGGTGGCAACAAGTTCGGCCTTATGGCCTTGCGTGACAAGAATGGCAGACGGCCTTTCTCTCTCCAAGACTCCACCGTCATCCGGCCTCGTCAACTTGCCATGGGAGAACTCACAGAGGCTGAACTTCCAGCCGAGATAGAGCAGGTCTGGTCCGCTGATGACTGGACACTGGGCATAGGTGGAGTCAATCACCGCAAGGACCCGTTCAAGGTAGCCATCACCAAGAAGGTAGACATATCAGAGCCTGGCATCATGCGGTTAGCTAGGGAGTTACGAGCCACCACATACGACTCTGACCCCACCGCCTTTGAGCCTACAGGCTTTGCGATTGCCCCTTTCGACACGGGGGGGACCTCTGCCCTTACCATGCAGATATGGGCATTCGTAGGCCGGGAGCCCTATTCTCTAACCATCAGCGGGGATGATAACGCTTGGGTGAAAGAGACCGCACCTCAAGCCTTGGATGTCTACTACCGGAATGGGATCCAATACAGCAAGTATGTGGTGGCCCCTGCTTGGTACGGAGGGTCTGACTGCGCTGACTGCGCCATGCTCTACGCCTACAAAGACCCGAACACAGCGACTTGGACCGCCTCAACCATCACCGCAGGCAGGTTCAAGTTCATGGCTAGAGCAAGGAACTCTGCCAATAATCAAATCCTCTGGGGTGGGAATCACATCTTCGACACCGGGCTCACTCTATCTGGGGACCATGATTCCAGCGACACCACATTAACTCTGAGCGCAGACCCCACCGGGACTATTGCTGTGAATGATATAGTCTTGATGGGAGCCGCTGGTGCTCAGGAACTCATGCTGGTCACAGCTATCTCAACTTCAGACCCGCATCTCACCGTAGTTAGAGGATATGGCACTGCTGCCTCAGACCCAGCTGGTGGAGAGGCTATATTCCTCTACCAGCCTCACGTGATAAAGAACTCCACTGATCCCACGAACTCGGGGTCATGGTCCTCTGCCACCAAGATAGGGGAGGATGACCAACCCATCACAGGTTTAGCAGTAGACGGGGACTCTACCACCCTGTTTATTGCCAAGACAGATGGCGTATATAGCCATGGCCTTGATGCGAACGGGATACTCGTTACCCGAAACATCACAGCGGAATTCAGACAGTTCGGACACTCAGGGAACTTCCAGGGTATCTACGCTTGGAACGGGCACATCCTCCTTCCAGTCGGTACAGGAGGGTTGCTTGACTTGAACCTGTCTACCGGGATTATCAGCGACATCTCGCTCTCGGTCTTAGCCCCGGACCAGACTAATCTCCATGGCACGGTTCTAGCCATGCACGGAGACCCTCAGCACCTATTCATGCTGGTTAAAGACACCACCGAGGAGAAACTCCACCTGGTAATGGCAAAGCTGGTGACAGCAGGCGGGGAGACCCAGTTCCGTTACTACGTCCTCCAAGAGATGGGGGCTGGAGCTACCATAGATGACATCCAATCCAACATCATGGTGGACACAGCTTTAGATAACCACCGCAGAGTTTGGATGGGTTTCACTGAATCCTCGGTAAGCACGGTTCCTCAGTACTATCCATTTGGCAAGGTAGACGATGACGTGGGGGATGGTTTCACTGATGACACGGATGCCGAAGTCGTAACGGTCGAGTTCGATAAGAACCTCCCCAACGTCCCGATGCACATATCTAGCATAGAGATCAAGAGCAACAACCTCTCGGCTGGCACAAGGCGGATAGACACCGACTACCGGGTAGACCGGGCGATCAACTCCAGCGGAACAGCGGTTTACCAAACCGGACCCGCCTTCAGCACGTCCCCTGTGCAGCAGTTTGACTTCCCACATGGAACATTCGGTAAGCTCCTTGAACTAAGGATAAAGCCTGTTCTTGCCTCCGTAGGAACCACGAGTCCAGAGGTGGTAAGCATCCGGGTAATCTGGCAGATTCAACCTGACCCCAGGGAAATCATCCCCATGAGGATATACCTGGCGGATGGGCAGCAGAAACTCAATGGTGCCACAGGGGGAAGTCCCAGAAAACTACTAGAGCAGCTGAATGAATGGGACCAGACGGCTTCTGATTTAGTCTTAGGGACACCTAATAAAGACCCAGATAGGAGTGTCTTGATGATTCCGGGATCTCTAAGGGTGACAGAGGTAGCAAACGAGCCGGGTCGGAGACCGGAGTACATCGCTGAGTTTGACTTGGTAAAGGTGTAAGTCGTGATTTTGTTGCAGGTTATCAGTATCCCTGTCCCTCTACAGGTTGTCTTTATCGCTCTGTCGGTCAGCCCTTCTGTCCTGCTGGGTTGGTGGATGTTTAGCACCAAACGTAAGGACGAGGCAGCGAGAAAGCAGCGTAAAGAGTACCGGGACGACATTAAGGAAATCAAGGATGATGTTAAGGAGTTACGGAAGGACCACATGGAGCACCTTCGGGATCATGCGGCGGGCTAACCCAGCGTCCCACCGCTTGCCACCACAGCCCGCTCCACGGCGGCAGCGAAGGCGGCTGGTAGACTCGCATGTTGTTCGTATTCGTTCATCTCATTGTAATCTCCCCAGGACAATGAGACGAGATATTCATTGCTGTGGGATATTTCGATATTTAGACTACGGTCTGGCGAAGATTTCCAGGCATCCAGCCAGATGACAACGTCCGTCTCGGCGACCCAGCCCACACCATGGCATCTAGTACAGCCCCGGAGAGTTGAACCAATGCCCCAACTGGGTGGGCACGGCACTCGGACGCCGGTCGATTCGGCGAAGAAGGGGACCCGTTGTCGGTTGCAATTCTCACAACCTTCAACCTGATACATTTGCCATTTACGATAATACTCTTGGCAATCCAGGCACGGCTTCGTCGCCCCCGCCGCTGGCGTAAAGTCCACTTGCTGCTTGGGTTCAGTCATCGTTTCAGTTCCTCCAGCATGGACACTTCGGCGTCCACCAGTTGTTGAGTGGGCAGAGACCTAGCCAGTGGGCAAGGAGTTTCCCAAGCCGCTTGGCGTCCGGGTTAGGTTTCATTGCGGCTGGCCTCCGCCCATGTACTTCCAAGGTCGTTTCCATACGTCAATTACCGTTGTGATGACGGCTGAAATAAAACTGAGCATAATGACAACGACTAATCCTACTATGATTTCAACCACCAGCCACCTCCCCCGCTGCCGCAAGCGCTTGGCTCAGGGCGGCTTCTAGGGTGTCGCTCTCGTATACCTTATCCGCCACAGTGAAACTTACCATGTACGTTCCTCTAATGGTTGGTTGGATATATATTCCACTGCTCCCATTAACTTTCAGTAGTGCCTTCATCAACGCCAACACCGCTTCCGAGCCGGTGACCGGGATGCGCTTGGTGCCTTGGCAGTTATTGCAAGGAATACTATTTGCGCTCACTTCTAGGCGGTAATAAGGGATGGCCTTTGGCCCTTGGCAAATCCAGCACTCCTTCGTCAGCCCTGGAAAGCGCAACCCAGTGCCTTGGCAGTCCGGGCAGGCCGAGTTGGTGCTAACGCCACCTAGTTCATCCTGGGAACTGTAGACGCCTGTCCCGCTACATCCTTCACACTTCAACCACTCCAACTCCACCGGCTCTGGCTTGCTGTTAGTCGCCATGGCTGGCCTCACAGTCTGAAGGAAGTTCCTTCATGCTCTTTGTTAGATTGTCCAAGACGGATTGCCAGGTTGTCCGTAGGCAACAGACACAGCGATAGCCTCCGCTATGTCCTGGGGCCCACTCCCACCGACCATGAGCAGGATGCGGGCAGACGGAGCAAGTTTTGCCTTCCATTGATTCAGTGGCCATCACTCTCCCTAGGGCATCCACCGAAATAACGTAGCCAGAGCCGTCACAGTGAGCACAGCCTGCTGGGTGGTAAGTATTCTCTCCAACAGGTCCAATATGACGGTAACACCGCTTCCAGAACTCGGGGTACTTTAACTGTTCCGTTCCTCGTGGTTCCAAATGGCATCGGCCGGTATGACCAATAGGCCTTGAGCAATCACCACCGCAAAGTTGGTGTTTATCTGCCAGCCACGGGTACTCCGCTAGGAGTTCTTGTTGGTTGGTCATGGTTACACCGCTAGTGTTGTGAGGACGGCGTTATGATGCAAGCCGAACTCGTTGATTACATTCTCAAACGCTTCTTCAGGGTATGCTTTCGCTAACCCACGGTCTGAACGTTCAGCATTAGCCGCTTTCATCGCCTCGATTCTTGCGGTTGCCGCCGCTGTCTGGGCCATGACATACGCAATTTGTTTCATTTGGAGTACCGAATAATCAGTCACCGTCCGTCACCTCGCTTGCTGGTTCGCTGGGGGCTGGGCATTTGCTTCGCGCTCGTTCTTGCATTTCCTGAACTTCTTCATTGTTGGCGTCTACGCCCCTG
>Ga0208315_1001399_pt1 | contig 12398 bp, 9 predicted proteins | sample MalvireepMed_215_FD_184239 | JGI IMG/M metagenome (GOLD analysis project Ga0208315, IMG submission 184239) | Marine viral communities from the Global Malaspina Expedition - Malaspina viral metaG DeepMed_215 (SPAdes) (version 2) | ecosystem: Environmental > Aquatic > Marine > Oceanic | place... | reverse complement strand
GACCTGCGGGACAGCGGTTCAATTGAACAGGATGCAGAGACCATACTGTTCATGTATTATGATTACAGGTACAATATGAAGGACAGCAGTGTAGGAGAATACGGCATAGAAGTTGTGCTTGGCAAGAACAGGTATGGAAGAACAGGAAATGTCATGCTCGGAGTGATCGGAAACAGATGCAAGATACTTGAATCTCCGGATGATGCTATGTCAGAAATTTCAAATAACAAAGATTAGGGGCGTAAAAATATTAACCGAGGATAACACTGGAAGTTGATTCGGTTGGCTGTGGTAGATATGCCATCGCCTCTAATAAACTAAGGAGTAACTAATGACTACTAAGAAAACAAAAAAAAGAAAACGCTTAAGCCCACTAATGAAGGCTTTGAAAACTAAGGTAAAAGTCCCTAAACTTAACTGGAAACTTTTTAAATGAAAGCTGAAGTCGGAAAGTACGGAATATGGCTTGCTCAAGATGAAATGGCAATAATCGAAAAAGCACTGGAGTGGATGGAGAACAGCAGCCATACGTTTAATGAAACCTCAAAAATTGGTGCAATAAAAAATCTGCGAAATGATTTTGAAAAAATCAGGAAAAATGGAGTCCAGATACCAAAAAAGGTTGAGATTCCAAACGAAATGACAGAGCAAGACGTTTTAGACTCGATTTGTGAAGAATGTGAATGAAACACGCTAAAATAGTGGATTATGTGTGTGATGAGTGCGGTAGTGAAAACATATATAAAGATGCTACTGCTACGTGGTCTGTTGCACATCAGAGGATGGTGCTTGCAAGTACGCAGGACAATGGCTGGTGTGAAGACTGCGGCTACGAATCTGGAAGCGGAGTCGGAGAAGAAATAGTTGTAGAAAAACTCATAATATGTGATAAGAAACTGAGAGGAAAATAGTGATGAAAAGGAAAGTCAATAAAAACAACAAGTTAAAACTGTTGCAAGAAGATGTTAACATCATGAAACTTGACATAAATATGATCAAGTCTTACCTTAATAATGAAAACTCTGTAAAGATCAATGCGTGCATGAACATGCTTGAAAAGTACATAGGTTTCAAAGGTGATGTTGATGAATTTGTTAAAGTTTTGGAGGAAAATTATGAAGAAGTCGGAGAAAGCCCAGCGACAGGGCAGGAGAAACAGGCAGAGGGGAGCGGAACTCCAGCGTCAGGCAGTAAGGACAGCTAAAGATTTTGATCTTGAAGCATATAACAGGGACAGAGGAGGAGCACAGCACGAAAAAGGAGATGTAGAAATAGAAGATAAGTTCTATGGCTGCAAAAGGAGAAAGATGGTTCCACGGTGGCTGTTGCCTGAAAAAAATGAAAGCGGAGTAATATTCAGGGGAGATAGAATGAATCCTTACATAGCAGTACCCCTTGAGATCTATCTGCTCTTGATCAGTCTGGCAAAGAAACAGATACCTCTTTCAGGAAAAGATTAATGCTTGGGGTTGGTGTGTGAGGTTTCTCCTCCTTTTTTCCTCACTCCTAGGGCATCGACCCCTATCATAAAAGGAAGTAATGCAAATAAATATAATAAACAATGTTATACAGGGAGACTGCCGTGATGTTCTCAAGGATTTTCCTCGTGAAACAGTGGATACCTGCATCACATCTCCTCCATACTGGAACCTGCGTGACTACGGTACTGCAGATTGGACAGGCGGAGATGGCGACTGCGATCACAGGTACTACAAGGGAGGACACGGAGAAAAATCAAAGGTGCAGACAGGATCTCAGGGCAACCAGTTTTACCAGTATAAAGGAGAATGTAAAAAATGCGGAGCAATAAGACATGACTCGCAGTTTGGCATGGAAGATAACCTTGATGATTATGTTAGTGATCTTGCAGATATTATGGATGACATACGTGGAATCCTTAAGCCTGAGGGTACACTCTGGCTCAATATTGGGGACTGCTATGGAGGAAACAATCCTGTCAATCAGGACGGGAGAAGAGGTTTCTCTAACGGCCCAATAGTACAGCGTAGAAAAAAATACATAGATGGACTGCACCCAAAGAATCTCATGGGCATACCTTGGAAGATTGCCTTTGAAATGCAGTCAAGGGGCTGGATACTCCGCAGTGATATCATATGGCACAAGCCAAACCCTATGCCTGAGTCAGTTAAGGACAGGCCAACCAATGCAACAGAACATATCTTTCTCTTCTCAAAGAACCCTCTGTACTACTACGATCACAAGGCAATCATGGAAGATGCAGTAACAGAAGATTATTCTGAAGAAGGCAAGAGAAACAAAAGAAATGTATGGAAAGTAAGGGCTGCCATGTACAGGGGAGCCCACTTTGCAACCTTTCCAGTAGAACTTATTACCCCCTGCGTTATAGCAGGGTGTCCTCAGGGTGGACTGGTGCTTGACCCCTTCATGGGGTCAGGCACTGTCGCCTATGTAGCAAAAAAATTCGGACGCAATTACACAGGCGTCGAATTAAACCCGGATTATCACAAGATAATCCATGAACGAACCAAACAAGAGGAGTTATTCTAATGCCAGAATACGACAACGAGAACAGGGGAGTATTATTTCCCAACAAATACAAGGAAGATGGAGATAAGAAACCTAACTACACAGGAAGCGTTGATGTTCAAGGTGAACAGTGGCGTTTGGCTGCTTGGGAGAATACATCAAAGAATGGAGTAAAATACATTTCATTGGTTGTATCCGAACCCAAGGAAAAAGAAGAAGTCGAAGAAGAGGTCCCTTTTTAGGGGCCTCACGGCTTTAAATCTATTTAGGCAGGGTTAGTGTCGATAAGTTCAAAAACTGTCCGTATTCGGCCTATTGGATGGGTTAAACAGCAAATTAAAGCAAGAGTCAAGAGTCTAATAGTGTGTATAATACTATTAACCGCCATATTTGATATAATCCGTCAGCATTTGCATAAGTGATTTATTTTTTCTCAAGTCAGCAGCTTCTTGAGTGATTCTACCTACATTTTCTCCTCTTAATGCTCCTATAGTTTGTTGAGCTAATGGTTCAATGCTTGTCTTCCACTCTTCAGCATCCCATGCATCAAATAATTGTTTTTGCAATTTAGGATCTGGCTCAACAGTTTTTAACATTCTTCCTACAGCTTTCTCCATCGGAATAGCTCTTTCTGGTAAGTCGAGAGCAATATGCCTATTTTCATCAATCAAAGATCTGATCTGATAATGAGCTTTTTTACCATATTTTTCAAGTAAAGTGTCTAGTGGCTTTTTCGAAAGCATATCATCAATTCTTCCCATCTCACCAAGTTTAGCTGATCCTCTTGTAATGGATGTCTCCAATTCATCTTTCATGCCTTTTAACATTTTAACACCACCCTTTTTAGTGGTTGATATTAAAGCACCAGCTTTAGCTGGACCTCCAATAGATTCTAAACTGAAAGCACCCTGAGCGATCTTGAATGCATCTCTTAAATTCTCATCAGTAATTTTACCCGTCTCCGATAGAGCAGGTATGTCCGTAGCATGCTTTATAGGATCGTCCATGATACCTAGTTTACTCATTAAGCCTGTAGCCCATCCGAGTAAAGTGTTATCTGATTCTTCTATGAGGCTGTCTATAGCACCATGCGGTACATCAGTCAGAGGTAACCCTCCTGCCTGATAGCCTTTTGGTTGTACATAATCTAATAATGGCATTTTATTGTTCCCATGTATAGTAATATTTATTTTTATATTTTCTTGCTGCAGCTTTAAATTCTCTAAGTCTATTCTTATATACTTTATCTAACTCTTCTTCTTCTCTTATTATCTCTGCACCTGTCTCATAAAGCATTCCTAAAGGTAACCAAGGTAATTCTTTCTTAGTTAATTCACTATAGTATTCTTTTTTATAAGATGCTTTCTGTCCCTTTTTCCTCTCTCTCCAGCTGGATGGCATAGGTCTCTGTCCGCTGACAGCAGTGTCTACTCTTTTCTTTGCTTCCTTCTCTGCAACATAGTGGTTGTATCCATCCTGTATGAGATGATCCCTGACTGACATAACAGCAACCCAATATGATTTGCCTTTTACTTCTGCTTCATCATCATCGAGCCAGAATTTGGTAGATACATCACGATAGTATGGAGTTCTCGTAGTCAGAGCATCATCATAATCAATGTCAATTGGATCTTTAGCATGGTATGTGTCCATGAACTGACCCTGTCTCCTGCGTGACTCGATCATTCTCTTTCTTGTGTTGTTAGTTATATTTTCATAGGTACGCATGGATGCATTATAAAGAGCGTATACTTCCTTAGCAGTATCACCAAATGCCTGAGGCACAGTCTTCTTACCCTCTGCTATAGCCCATGTATTGGATGCTATGGTCTGCAGGTTCCTGTACAGTGCAGGCTTGTACGAGTCAACAATGCCGCCATAGTCATCGAATGTATTACTGAGTAAACCAAGTCCTTCAGCCTTGATAAACATGGAAAGATAGGGGCCAATAGAATCGTTGCCCTTAAACCTGTTCATTCTTTCTTCATCAAATAAAAGATCATACATACTATACAGTGTAGCACCTGTAACTCCTGCACCAGCAATATACTTCATTGCAGGAGCAATGTTGCCATTAGTAAGAATAGGTTTGATCACATTCCTTGCTGTGGTATCTGTAATACGGTAGGCAATACGGTAGAAAAGAGTTAAAGGCTTTGCCCAAGCCTCTGATGCCCATAGAGGTACATAAGGAAGATCAGGACTACCCTGTGTTACAATATGAGCCTGCTGTCTTGCCTTAATCATTTCATGAGACTCAAACATAAGATCATCTATTTCTATACCTTTATCTTTCTGTCTCTTAGCACGTCTGATCATGTCTGCGATCTGACCATCCTTGAACTGGAATACATCACTTAGTATCCTGAGGCTTGTATTCTTGGATACTCCAGTCATATGAGGAACACTCATATCTGCAAGATTAGCAACATGCCCTCTCAATGCATGAGGAGCTATGGCACTTGAAACTACACGGTTGAAAATTTCAGTAGGCTTCATGAATCCTGTCAGACCCAGCTTATGAACAAGGCCTTGAGGTGTTCCTATAGTAGGCTCAAAGAACAGTTCATATGCACCAGTATAGGATGCACCGATCCTGTCTGCCCAATTCCTAGCTCCCTGATAATCTCCAAATGTATCTCCAAGCCCCCTAATGAGTTCACGCCTTGTAAATACTGTTGAGTTCTGCACATTGCCTAAAAATAAATTCTTTATACCACTTGTAGGAGACGACAGTCCGGCAACAGCAGTAAATCTGGCAACACTCTCACCTACATCTGCAACCTTACCCAATATACCTTCCCTTTTTTCTCCAAACGTCTGCCTACGCATACCTTTATTGATCCAGTTCTTGTAATCAGTACCGTGAGCCTCCTCAATCCTTTCGTTAATGTGACTAAGATATGATTCTATATCTCCACGTTTAATAGTCTTATCTGTCCATGCCTCAAGACCGTACTTGGAAGAGTAAGAACCATAGGATGCAATAGCATGAGATATACCATTAGCATATTGCCTGAGTGATTTTGCATAGTCAGTCTCATAGGTACTTATTACCCTGTCTATTTTTACTTTCTTACCATCTACTTCAACCATATCTCCTTTCTTAAAAAGTTCACCCTTAGCATTGGTGGGAGATTCAATATCAAGCATGACGTAGCGGCCATCAGGTTTCTTGGAAAAGAAAAAGTATGGATCAAGCTCTGCAGTACGTACCCAAGGCTGTCCAACAAGACCATTAGGATCAATGTAGTTGCTTATCTCATTCCACTTAGCCTTAGCAGCCTCCAGCTTCTGACGCTGAGTAGCAGGTACCATATTACCTAACTCATCCTTGACCCTTAAATTTTTAATGTCCTTATCTTTTTTAACCATGCTCTTGGCAATCCTATTTGCCCAAGCAGATTTTAGTACACCATCATCAGCATCAAAGTATATCATATTAAGAAAATCTTCACTAACCTGACGTCTCATGTACTCAGGTTTATAATGGTTGGATGACTCCTTACGATTTACATTACGAACCTTTTCATTCCCATTTTTATATCTTCCTACTACAACATTTTCCCTCTCACCAGCAGCCCACCTGATAAAGCTTGAAACCTGAGCTTGAAATAACGCAGGATCTTTATAGGGATCAACCAGTTTGACCTTATTTCCTGCTGTATCAACAGGCTCTATAAATGGCGTTGTCTTACCGCCTCTACTACCATCCTTTACCCATACTCCGTTAGCAATCATTTCCTTCGCAACCTCATCCATCACCTGCCTATGCCTGTTAAGAATATAATCAAATGCATTGGTTTTAGTACCATCTGGAGTTTCTATCTGTTTATTTTGAAGAGTCTTTTTCCATCCAGCATCTTGTAAAAAATGATATTTCTCATCAAGAAAAGGATACATCTTCCTTGCGATTTCTCTTCCGGGAACACCTGCAACCTTGGCAATATCTCTCTGCAACTCTGTAAACTTACCAGCCACAGCTGCTCTTATTAATGAATGTTCCCGTGTTATACCGGACACATGCTCTGATATCCTACTCCCAAGCATCTCAACATAGGTAGAGAAAGGAAGTAAGAACCTGTTAGTAGCACGCTGGAACTTGTCCCACTTAACAGAAACCTTACCCCTGAATCCCTCAGGAGGTAGATGATGGTAGTTCCGTTCATACCATTCACGAGGTCCACGGTCAACCATAACATTCCTGATCCTCCTGATCTTCTCACCACTCAGGTTGCCCATTTCTCCTTTTGCTTCAGGATAGAATGCATTGATTACATCAACCCTGCCTTTCTTATCTACACCTGCACTCCTGAAATCACCCTTCAGTCTATTCTGCTCATTGACCCATCCTTTGTAATCTTTACCGCCTGAAAGTTTTTCCATCTCGTTCAGGTGGAATCCTCTTTTTGTTTCTAATACTTTATTAGCACCTTTACCAGCCCAGTTATGCTGACCCCAAGTATTAACCTCACCCTGAGTTTTGAATACATAATCCTGAGGGTTGCCATAGTTATCTATATCATAAAATGTTCTTCTCTTTCCAGTAGTGGATGTAAACAGCTTAGGTCTGTACCGAGTACCAAGAAATCTGTTAGTTTTAAGATCGTAAGATTCAGATACACTATTCCAGTAATTAATATCAGCATCTCTTGTTTTCTTTCTTCGTGCTAATAAGTTTCTTTGACTCTTAAGATCTTTTCTTATAGTTTTTAAAGTCAATAAACTTGTCCAACCCTGTCCAAAATTATACTCACCATAACGCTGAGATCCACCCTCTCTCATTAATTGACCAATCTGTTCAGGACTCATTTCTCTAAGTTCTTGATGTCTATCTTTTATTAAATCACGCTCTATAGTTAAATCTAATATACCTTCTTCTATTTTATTTATTTCATTATCAACACGCTTTTGATTTTCAAGTTTCATCTCAGGAGTTAGTTTATTTTTAGGATCATTTGACTCCCATTTTTTATACTCAGGTTTTTCCCATTCCTTTTTACTGATCCATCTCTGCTCACCAGTCTTAGGATTTTTGACCCTGAATACTTCCTCCACCTCAAAGCCTCTTGTCCTATTCATGATACGAGTAAACATACCTGCTTTCTTTTTATGAGATTTTGATGCTTTGACCTCTTCAGCACTTGGCCCCTTAGGTATAGGGTCTCCTGCCTTGATCGCATCATCTATCAAGGTCTCATTCTTAGGATCAAACTTTTCATACTTCTTGGAGAACTTCTTCCAAGCATTTTTACCTCTAACTTCACCAAATGTATTATTACTCTCATCAAGATATAATATTCTTTCAGGATTATCTTTATCTCCCTTAATATGCCTTATAACAGTGATCATCTTGTTCTTATCAGCAGTTTCAAGAAACTTAGTGCCTCTCTTTTTAAGAGTATCACGAAACTTATTGAGCATTATACCGTTATTTCTATACTCAACAAGAGTTAATGCCTTTTCCATTGGGTATCCAAGATCAACAAGTGCCTGCACCTGCCGTTCCTTAACACCTATATTACTTAATCCCTGTGCTGCATAGTGAAAACCTACAAGACTTAACCCTGATACAAACCGTTGCTCCCAATCCATATCACTCCTGCCTAGGTCACTGCCCATTCCAGCAAGCATTACACCAGCAGGTTCCAGTGCCTTAGCACCTTTCATACCGGTAAACCTAGGAATACCTGCAGTAGCAAATACAAGAGCAGATATAGCAGACTCGTCAAGGCTGGATAATCTTTCCTCGATACCTCCATCAGTCATAAGCAGGCCATGAATACCAAATGTTGCAATATTATTTGCAAGATGATTAACATAGTTTGCCTTGGCAGGGCTCTTTTTACCAATGCTGTAGATCATTTCCTGATATGCCTTTCTTCTTCCAAGCAAACCTGATGCTTGAGGGAAAGAAGCCTTACGAAGCATATTATCAAGTGCCTTACCAGTTACTCCCTTTTCTATCTGCTCCCTTTTAAAATCATCCAAAAGTTTATCATAAGCACCACGAGTAATATTATGAGTTGTCTTTAAACTGGTCTTTTGTTTTTCAAGCTGGGCAACTTCATTAGCAATACTTGCTTTCTTTTTCCAGTCCTTTGCTTTTTTCAGTTGTGTTAATCTTTTTGTAGTCTTATTAATTTTTCTTGCTGTTCTGCCAAGTTTAGATAATTGATATACAGCACTGGCAGTTCTTGCACCAGCAACAGGTGTACCTGCACCACCAGTAATAGATGATAAAAGAACAAAAGACGGTATTGATCCTCCTATTGTACCAAGTGTATAAGAAAGTTCTTCTGAAAATGTTGCCGCCTCTCCCGGCCCGGGAGCATCATAGAGTGGGCCTAGTAGTCCTTCAGCAAGACCGCGTCCAAGGTTGGATAAGACTCCCCTAGGCGGAGATTCATCTGTAGTTATATACTCTGCACGCTGTTGTATACTTGCAACCTTTTCATCCATCAGATTCAGGTCATAGCGTGGAGAATATGTATTAGATTTAGATGTACCAATAGCATCCGGCTCCCTCAGACGGGACATATCAAGATTGAAAGGGTTAGGTGCTATTGGATTACTAGTATAAGGGCCAGTATCTTGAGAAAAAATATTGCTCTTGTCTGGCTCTTTAAGTAATGATAAATCTAGATTAAATGGGTTATCTGGCATAGCCAATACTGAGCATCAATTGCATCACGTCATCTTCTAGCTTTGCTCTTGTTTGAGGATCCATCTTATCAACGGATACACCAAGTTCTTTTTCTTTTCTTGATAGGATGATTTCTTGTGCTTCAGATATACTGTATCCCCTGCCAAATAATTCCTCAAGAGGAATTTCATACTCTTTCTTAAGAGCTGCAACAGGATCAGGTTTAACAGGCTTAGTAGAAGAAAATTGATTTTTGATCTGATCTGTTGTAAAAGTGCCAGCCTGCTGCATTTTACCTGCCTTATCCACTTTCACAAGTTGAACATTAGCTGGAAGTTTTTCTTGAAAACCACCACCTTTAACCGTTTTACCTCTTCTAGGTGCAGACACTGTAGCAACTTTATATCTGTTGCCATCCATATCATATATAACCTGATTAGCCTTAACATCGTCTACAGGAGTACCAGCCTGACCAATAATCTGACCTTTACCTTGATTGGTTAATTTATCAGCCTTGCTCTTATCCATCAACTGTATTTTATCTGAACCAGTAGACTGAAAATATATTTTACCTCCAACACCTGCAGTAGTTACTGGAGTTTCTTGTGCCTTTAATTGTTCTTTAGTTAGGATACCTTGAGTATCAGATCTTTCAGTCTGAGGTTGTGTGGATACACTATTAAGAATTTGATCAAACGTCTGCATTATTGGCCCAGCTACTCCCGGGCCACCCTCTGCGACTGCTGCTTTCACAACTTCTTTTCGAATCTCAAATAAAGCCTTCAGCTTAGTGTCTCTTGCACCAGCAATCATAGAAACATCCTGTCCCATCTGCGTTTGTAGTAAAGAAATATCTATCATACTAGATACATTTTCAGCATTTGCAAGATAACTTTGTATAGTTGCTGAAGGAAGCAATCTTGTTAACATAGTATTTTCAGTCTCAAGAAATTTTACCAATGCATTTCTTGTAGCAACTGTATTCTTAACATCTGTATCTTCTTTAAGAAATGCTTCATATGACGGAACCTTATCTCTCATGAATGCAGGTACTGCTAAGGAGTGCATTCTTGTAGTATCTAAAAAACTTCGTCTGGTCTCTAGATCAGCATCAGCGGAAAGCTGATACTCATCAAATGAACTTACAAATCTTCTAACTTGTCCCTCATAATGTGTATAGTTTGAATACTCAGTAAGGTCTCCTGTAAGACTGCTTAACATTTTTGCATGTACCCGAGCAGTTGGCATATCACCATCTGCTCTTGCATTTGCTATAGCGTCTCTAAGTTCTGCTATCTTTGTCTGTTTGTTTACTCTTATATGTTGTTGTTTAACTTCAGCTAGTTTATTAATATTATGAGATTCAACTTCCATGTTATGGCGAGCTGTTTCTGTAGACTTTCTTTTATTTGTAAGATAAGCTAATTTCTCTTTTTCAAGATCACGTCCAATATCAGCCAGATTATACTCTTGTTTATCTCGTCTAGTCAGATCTGCAATATGTAATCTTGTTGCTTCATTGGCTGCATCTAATGCATTCTTCTCTTTGAGAGCCTGTAATTCCTGTGTACCTAATTGTAATTGGCCTTTACCTAATTGTAATTCTGCTCCCTTTAACCCTAATGTTCCAAGCCCTAAAGCTCCTCTCATTACACTATCCATAGCTGTAGATAAAGTTTCAGGCAACTTTGACAGTCCCTCTGCATATCCCTGTCCGGGATAAGGTCTTACTATTCTTACTGGATCTTGTGCCATTTTAAACCTCTATAATATTTTATGGTTCTGTTGTATCTTCCTATGTTTCCCATGCCAAATATTCATGACCGCCACTGTCTTCTGGATCATCTCCCTTATAAGGTATCCAACTCGTTCCATTCCACTGAAACCAGCTCTGACCATCATAATGAAGCTGATTTGTAGACGGTTCAGTCGGAAACGGCTCAGGAACAAATACATCTTCACTTCCACCGAAGCTTTCTAATGCACCCTCTGTATTTTCAAGACCTGCAAGAGCACCAGCAACATCTCTAGTATAAGCATCTCTTTTTGTCTGTATCTTCGATTGGAGTCCCGGTACAAGATCTCCTTGAACCTTACCAACAAATTCTCCTAGTATACCTCTCCTCTCTCCACGAACACCTCCCTGACCTCTTGTTCCTGCTCCTGCAAATGAAGCACCAGCCTGCCTTGCTTGACCAGCTACCTCAGAATAAGCTCCCTGAGCTCCTTGAAACGCTCCTCCTACCTTGCCCCAAAATCCTTGCCATAAGTTTTTTTCTCCCGTTGCGTCGTAGTCCTGAAACTGATGCTTAAACTCATCAGTTGGTGCCTTACCATATGATCCATAAATTTGTTCCAAAGTTGGATAAGCAGAAGTTGGATCAGTACCTCCACCACCGCCAATATTAATACCGCCATACTGGAACGATCTTGAGTTAGGTGATCCTAAGTCACCTTCTGTATTCACTACCATTTCTTCAGGAAGAGATTCTCTTGGTATCATACCATTAAGAGCATGAAGCATACTCACTCCCTGATCATAGTCTCCTCCTCCAAGAGCCATTACACCGCCTATGCTTAAAATACCTTCACCTTTCTCAACAGCTATTGGGTCATCTTTCTGATCACCGCCACCGATAACCGTTAAGTTTTTGTTATTTAAATGTGATTGAAGTAATGATCTAGCCATTGTTCATTCCTTTAATACCCTGTGCCACTGCCAAGAAAATCAAATAGACTCGGAGCTAATTGTCTACTACCACCGCCGCCTCCAAAACGTGAAAACTGAAAATTTCTAAGTCCTTCTATAGGTGTTTGAGATCCAGCACCAACAGATTCATAAAATGGATTATAACTTGATGCTTGTATTGCCTCAAAACCCTGAGGACCGTATACATCTCTTCCTAATCCAAAATAATCAAACTGCTCAGGAATCCTTCCTCCCTGTGTTAAACTCCAAGGAGAAGCTGATGGAGGAATAGCCCTCCCTGTACCAATGACATCAGGTACTCTAGGATCTACGGTTGGAGTTTCTACCATCGGATCTCCTCCTGCATGTAAGAAAGGCCCTTGAGTTGTACCTGCACCAGAAGGAACCACTTGACCGGCCACCGCTCTTGATTTCATTTGTGCAACTAGAGGATCATCATACCCACCAGCCTCACGCCATATCTCCCCACCTGTCTCCCCACCAACAAGTCTTCGATATGCTTCAGATTCTTGTATATCAGGTCCTCCTAAAATG
>Ga0208315_1001397_pt1 | contig 12419 bp, 13 predicted proteins | sample MalvireepMed_215_FD_184239 | JGI IMG/M metagenome (GOLD analysis project Ga0208315, IMG submission 184239) | Marine viral communities from the Global Malaspina Expedition - Malaspina viral metaG DeepMed_215 (SPAdes) (version 2) | ecosystem: Environmental > Aquatic > Marine > Oceanic | place... | reverse complement strand
GGCCATCCTTGAGAGGACAATCCAACTGATAGCAGACCTCAAGCCTGACATCTACTTCATTGAGAATCCAAGGGGACTGATGAGGAAGAGGATTGATCCTCTCCTTGAGAAGTATGGCCTGACCCCCAAGAGAGAGACAGTCTGGTATTGCCGCTATGGGGACTCTAGAGCCAAGCCCACAGATATATGGCACTCCGCAAAATTCTGGGAGCCTAAGGGATGGCCGGATCAAAGAGGAGCCATCTGTAAGAATGGGAACCCTGACCACGCCGCCGCCCCCAGAGGGGCAAAGACAGGGACACAAGGACTGAAAGGAGCCAGAGAGAGGTCTGTCATCCCCAGAGGTCTCTTCCTTGAGATATTCCAGCAACTTGAATCACATGAGCAGAAGAAACACTAGAAAAGCCCTGAGGGGCATGACACCCACCAAGCAATTCTTTGTCTTGCTTATCTCCTTGGTTGCCTCTTGGGCCATCATCATTGGATCTGTTGCTTTCATTCTGATCTTTTGGCGGCTAACCTATACCCCAGCCAAGACCTTGGCAGACATCCTCTGCCCTGTAGGCATTGAATCCAATGAGTGACCCATCCAAAAGAAGAGAGCAAGTCTCAAGATCTGTGAAGAGACACAGGTCTCAGAGAGACAGGCTTGAGGTCTACATCCCCCAAGGATGGAGGGAGAAGCTCAAGAAGGTCAATGACTCTGAAGGTCTCTCCACCTCTGCTTGGGTCAGGAGTATGGTGGCCCTCAGAATTGGTGAGGATCCCCCAGAGGGAAAAGACTAGGAGACCCCAAGCCTCCCAAGTCTCTGAATCAAAGCAGGAGCATTCTCAAAACTTGCCCCCGCTGTCAGGGGCTTGGATTTATACCCCCAAAGGGGGAGACCCCAGTGTGGTGTGATGACTGCGACAAGGCTGGGAGGCTCATCAAGAGAGGATCAGCCCCGTGGGAGCCTTTCCATACTCCTGATTCTAAGTTTGACCGATCATGGACAGCAGGGGGCAGGGACTGGCTCTGGGGAGACAATCCCAATCACCGTCATGGTGAAAAAAAGCCAGAAGAATATGAAGGATTCTAGTTGCTTATCCTTTATTTCCCGCCCATGATTCTACGCCACAGGCCTCTTGCCTTTCCCCAGATCTTCCAGTCCTTTGGAGAAGGGAGGAAGAGTGCCAAGAGATAGGCCACTCCAGCCAAGATGACCAGCCAGTAGGCACGATCTACAAGGAGGCCCAAAAGACTCCAGATGTCATCAGGGGTCTCAGGGACTGTCAAGGGGCCAGTAGCCATGTCCTCAGGCCCAAAGGTCTCAGCCGCCAAATATCCCCCAGCCCCGCCAATGGCCGCCCCTACTGGCCCTCCAAGGGCTGATCCAGCCGCCGCTCCAGTGGCCGCTCCAGCAGACTTGGTGACCACTGCACATGAAGATGTGATCAGAATTGTAGTTAAAAGCAAAAAGTGTAGGTGGATCCGCATATCAATCTCCTGTGTCAATGGTGGCTTCCAAGGTAGCCAAGCGGGACTCAATCTGAAGCATGAGACTCCCAATTTTTTGGTCTCTATTTTTGGCCTCATCCTCCAGCCCTGCCACCTCTGCATCAATTCGGTTGAATTCCCTCTCAAAGCGGTCAAACATATTGACCAAGAAGAAGGCAAGGATCCCGATAGTCACCACAAGCAGGGCTTGCAGAGATCTATTCTCTAGCCTAGTGATGGCAGTGTCTGATCCATTGGGTGTCATAGTTCAATTGGGCCTCTGGATTGCAAGATATAAACAATTCCCCAAGATCCTATCGTCATGGCGGTACTTGAATTGAGCAGTGGTGGTCTGGCCATCCACCACATTCCCTGTGTCTCTCCTCTGGCCTGTGATCACATTGGTGGTATACATATTATTCTGAGACCCTGCCTCCACCACAAAGACCACGATGTCTGCGGCAGTGTCAAAAACACTGGCTCCCCCATAGGTGTTGAATGTCACCGTGACCTCCCTTGTTCCACCGGGGAATCCTGAAGAGTGTGCCGCTACAATCTGAGTGCCCACTCCTGTATTGAAGGCAAAAATGCCACAATCCACCCTCAGGAGATTCTTCCACTGTTTTGCAAAAGTATCCTCAACAGTATTGCCCAGATCAGAGAGATCACCCAAAGATTGCCCCATGACCCGCTCAGTGTTTTCAACAATCTCAGCCACCTGATTGATGACAGCAGAAGCTAAATAGGGTGAAGATCCCACAGTGTAGGTGTCCAGTGCCTTGGGGAATTCTGAGCCAAGCATGATCAGGAGTGGTATTGAGGCTCAAAAGCCCAGTATTTGCCAGTGATTGTCTGGCTTTCTGTATAGGCCTCATTCCCCCAAGAAGTGTCTGAGAGTTGGAAGCCAAGGATGGCAAGATCTCCAGTGGTTGCATAGAGCCTATTCACATGGGCCAAGGGCTGTCTTGCCACCGCCCCTTGGACTTCATCTGTGCCACCTAATTGGTCAAAAGTGACACCCATGAAGTGAGGGATGGCCGCCCCTGAGCCTCCTGCATTGGTGTGGTCAAAGCGGTTGGGATTGGTGTAGTAGACATTCACATCAGTGGAAAAATAATTGGTTCCACCACTCTCATAAGGGGCCAAGGGCAGATCTATCTCAAAAGTGCCGAACTCCATACGGAACATTCTGAGGATCCAAGTCTGCACAGTGGTCAAGGATGCCCAGTCAGAGGCACTCCCCGCTGGCAAGTTGCCAGTGATCGGGGCCGCTCCCAGTGTCACCTCCATCTGCCTTGCCGCATCACCCATGATGTTGATGATGTCTGCCGTGGGATTGTTGATGCCATCAGCCACCCTTGAGAGGATGTCTAATGATTCAGGATACTTGGAATGAGTGCCAGCCATGATCTATCCTGTGGTGGAGTCTCCATATTCTGCCCAGCCAAAAGGTGGCTCAAAGGCCAGCCAATGGAACTTGATTGCAATGCCAGATCCGGCAGATGACGCTTGAGAGCAAGCCCTCTGAGACATGGCCACCCCAAAGGATGACTTGGTGATGTTCACAGGGAAGATCTTGGACTCCCTGAACCCCTGCTCAGATGGAGTGGTAGGCCCAGAAGTGTCTGGGTCTTGGACTGCTGAGATTGTCTGGCAGATTACCATTGGAGGGATAGTGAATCTGCCAAAGGAAAAATTGACCGTGGCCGCCACTTGTCCCATCGCCTCCTTCACATTGTCTGGGTCATAGGTGAATGACTTGGTGGCAGTCTCAAATCTCCCAAGGGCTATCATGACCTGAGCGAGATTGCCAAACTTGGTGAATGCTCCCCCCAAGGAACTGACCAAGCCCATGTCCACACCCATCTGCCCCTGCACAGCAATTGCCATGTCTGCAATATGCTGGAGACCGTTAGATCTGAAGGTGTCAATGTCATCCCTCAAGGTGGGGACTTCTGGATCTACTGCTGTGGGATAATTTGAGGCCATCTATTCTCCTGTCATTTGGTTCCTGAGGACTTCATCCAATTCCTTGGAGGCTTCCTCAATTCTGTATGTGGCAGACAATGGACGAGCATTGCCAGTGAGTCTCAATCTAATCTTTGACCCCTGCAAACTACAAGAAGCCTCCCGTACTGCAAGAGACAGGTCAGGGCCAAGGGCTGATCTGTAGTTTGTGGATCCTGTCCCGATCAGCCAAGAATTGTCTTTCCTCACAGTGATCTTGGTGTATTCCTCCACGCCTGTCCCCGCCGTGCCAGACACCACCTGACTGAATAGCCCCCCATCAGTGAATGATCCTGTGTTCCTGTAGGCTTGCCAAAAGAGATCAGTGCAGTCAGTGGATGTGACATCAGTGACCTCCTTGGCCCTCCAGCAAGGGATCACAGTGTCAAGGACAATGAGATTCTGATGCTTGTATAGAGGAGACTGCCAGACCACATCATCAGCAAAGTCATTCACAGTGTCCCCATTGAATAGCATGACCGTGGTATTGTTTTCCTGATCATTGGCCCATGCGGTCAGGGCACATATATTCACGCTCTTTGAGAGTGTTGGATAGTCTGATGCCCCAGCATGGGGAGTGGCCCCTGTCCCAGAGGCCTTGTTGGGAAGGAACACCCTAGCCCCAGCAGTGGACATCACCCCACTTGCACAGGCCGCCGATACATGAGGATTGGTTCCTGACCAGAGTAGACTGTCCACCCCAGAAGGATCTCTCTTGGCATTAGAAGTGTTGTAGATCCTGAGATACATTGTGCCAGCCTTGGTGTCACCCGTGGATCCCTGAAAGGCAGAGGCAGACCAAGAGATGGTAAAACTGAGGCCGCTAGTCAGGTGTGACTTTTGGAGGACACTCCCTGTATAAATCGAGAAGCCATTGTCTGCCCCAGTCCCAAGAGCCGCCCATGCTCCTGCCGCTGTCCTGTAGGCCATATAGGGCTTATAGGTCTGAGGAGTAGTGCCTTGGGCCTCAAGGACGAGATAGAATTGTCTGTCCCATTCACAGAGGGCCACACTGTTCAAGGCTCCTGCTCCATCCCCCAATTCTGAGTCATCTGTCCACACTGCATTGTAGTGATAGAGGAGAGCCTGACCATCAAAGTCACCTCCATCATAGAAGTATGGGGAGGCAGAATAGAGGCCATTGGGGGCATTGGGGACACTCTTGGAAGGTGCGCCTGATCGACAATCCACAGCCACACAGGCCGCATTGGAGGCATCTTGCTCCAAGACAATGGCATCAGAATCACTTGGCTCAAAGATGGAGAGGGTGGCATCTCCATTGTTGAGTCTCTCTTGGTCAGACCTCTCCTCAAAGGGCAGTGGAATTGAGACTGTCCCATCCTTCAGAGCTTGGAATAGGGGGAGATATGTGTCTCCTCCAGCATTGGGAGCAGAGACTGGCCGTGGATCGTGCAAGATCTCAGCCTCCACCAAGACCTCTGGGGAGGAGTTGGCCGCTACAAATTCAGCCGCCCGATCTGAGGCCTGTGATGAATTCTGGACAGAAGAGTCAGAGATGATGGCCTCCCTCTTCCCAACTCTATTGATGGATGTGGTATTTTCTGCATAGCCATCCCTGATGATATTCCCAGACTCAATGCCATCCCAAGGCTTGAAAACTCTGCAAGCATTGATGACTTCACTTGTGTCATCAGAAGTCCTGAGGGATGTGACCTCTAGGGGGGAGATATATGGGCAAGTCCTGTCATTGAATTCTGAGTCTGAAGATGTCTGCTCTCTGGCTGGATCACAGATCATTGAAAAGTAGACCTGCCCATAGTCATCAGCCCCTCCTGCATTGCTAATCCCCCAAGCCACCCTTGGATGACCACCCAGCATCTCTGTCAGATTGTTCATGTGGGAGGCAGTGGGGGCACGGCCCTCTTGATATAGGACTTCTCTCAGCATGGCCCCATCATTCAGGATCCTCTTGTCCCCTGAGGCAATGGGGTCTGTCACCACCCAAGAGGTCTGAGAGATTGCTCCAGCATTGAGGACAGCCCAGTCATAGACAGACTTGATTGGTGGGTCATAGCCAGACCGATCTGCAAACACTTTGCCCACAAAATCACCAAGGCCCATCATGTTGAAAGTGACCAAATCTGACTTTGTATCAGTATCCGAATCCACCACTAGGCCTGACCACAGGAGCCACTGGGACTCATAGGCATCATATTCTGTCATCAATGTTGGATCATTGTCTGCACTGGATCCAGATGTGCCCCTTGTGTTCAATTCAATCTCTGGCGGGGCATAGTAGATGAAGGCTGTGGAGTAGTTTCTCCCATCCACCTGTGACCTCCCCCATGATCCCCGCTCCACCTTGACAGTGGCAGAGGCTGACCCAAAGCCACCATTGGCGCAGTTGTATTTCCAATCCAGTGAGTGGATGTTTTCACAGGCACTGATCAGGGATCTCCTTGTGGATGCACTTGTGAGGTCACCCCTTGCCTGATCAATGACCAAGTAGATCCTTGATCTTCCAAATCCTGTCCCGATTGAATGCGGCATCAGTCCTGAGTGAAGCAGAGCCTGTAGGTGTACCACTCCACCTTGATGGTGAATCCAGTGTGACCTGTGGTGTTTTGGTGTTGCACTTGGGGGACAGTTGCTCCAAGGAGAGTGTGGACATGAAAGACAGGCCCATCCACTCTTGTGGGGACTTCCGCCACCCCTGAATTGTTGGTCTTGATATAGACTTGCTCAAGGAAGGGATCCACCACAAGGACATCATCCACACCCATCTTGGCTGTGACAATCCTGAATTCTGGGGTGGTGGTCTGATTGTGATTGACTGCCCTGAATCTGAATGATGTGTCCACTGTGCTTGCCCCATCTCTTGTGATCGTGATGATTGGCCTTGTGGGCACTTCACTCTCAAAGCCAGTGAGGCTGATGGATCCCTGAGTGGTGGATCCAGAGGTGGATTGGCTTGCAGAAGTGAGATCTGTTTCCGTGAAGTATTTGGCTCCAGAGACAATGCTCATATCAAAGGACATCACATCTGTGCCACCACCTTGGACTGGGGCATAGGTGAATGAGGAGACTATGCAGTCAGTCAATTCATTGATCTTCCCTGATGTGGCATTGGGGAAGCGGATCTTGAGTGCCCCATCATGGAGGACTTGCTGGATTGACTTGATTGTGTCAGAGGCTTTGTTGGATGAGTCTCCTGTGATCACCCCTCCAAGGGATACCTCTGTGGCCTGAGGCTCTCCTCCATATCTCACTGATCCACCATCCAAAAGAGGCTCAAGGCTCCCAGAATAGGAGGGATTGATCCTCAAGGTCTCCACTGTTCCAGCCCCAGTGGTGTCCTCATCAAAGGCATGGCTGATCCCATAGGTGGTGTTGATCAGGGTGACATCTGCATAGGTGACTGCCATCAGACTGCTCCTCTCATTTTGTTGCCCAGCATTCTGTCAATCCGATCCACCACCGCTGTGCTTGTTTGCAGAGGATCCTTGGCCCCATTGACCGTGATATTGAAGGTGTTTGCCCCGCCTGATGCTCCACCTTTTTTGGCCGCTCCACTCAATGCCCCCAAGAAGATCTCTGGGTGTGAGTCATAGGCTTGGGCCAAGAGGTCTCTTGCTCTGGCTGGCTTTGTCAAAGGGATCACCAATTCTGGCTTGTTACCTTCACCCACCATTGCCAATTGCTCTTGGGTGATGAAGCCCCCATCCTCAAAGGATCCAATGACTTTGCTCAGGATGACAGAGACCAAAAGACCAAAGGCCAAGGCCGCTCCCAAGGTGGCGATGGAGGACATGACCGCCGCTGGAGTCCATGCCGCAGTGGAGGCCGCTCCAGCCGCCACATTGATGCCTGTGGTGGCAGTGGCTGTGGCCGCATTGGTGGCGATCTCAGCCGCCTGATCTGTGGTTCTCATAGTCTGCTTTTGCGTGAACCAATCGATTACACTCTGGAGAAGATTGGAGGACATCTCTGAGACCCAACTCATCACGCCACCAAAGAATTGGCCCACTGGCCCCTCTGCTCCAAGCCACGGATCCACCAAGGCATTGAGCATATCTGACTTGATTTTGCTTGTGAATCCACTCCACTTCTCTCCCCAGTTTGCTTCAGGGTCTAGAAGCTGGGACTGCCAGATCTCAGAGAAGGAACTGGCCCAAGCGGCCCCTGCTCCCTCAGCGGATTGCCTGAAGTTTTCAACCACCTCAAGCCTCTCCTTCTCAAGTTGGTTGGTGTCCCTTTTGGCCATGTTGAGGCTCTGCTCAAGGTCATACAACTCCAAGGCCTTAGCCACATGGCCCTCAACCAAGAGGAAGCCTTCCCCCTCTGCATAGTTTCTGGCCTCCATCTCCACCCTGATCCTCTTCTGGACAGCCAGCAACTCCTCCTCTGTGGCCGCTCTGGCCTGAGACTGAGCATTGATGATCTCAATCTCCTTCTCAATCTCAATCAGTTTGGCACTCTGAGAAGATAGTGGGGCAAGAATTGCCTTGGCCTTTGTGGCTATTCTGCTGAAGAGGCTCTCACTCTTCTCCAGTTTCTCATTGATCTTCTCTACTTTCTTGGGGGCATCAGTGATCTCTGGAGAATTCAGCATATCCACCCATTCTTGGGTGGCCACTTTCACATCCTTGGTCTTGTCCGTGGCCTTGTCCTGAGCCTCAGCATATCCCTCCACTGCCTCTGTGGCTGGGGGAGTAGCCTGAGCCGCCGCCTTCACATCAGCAGAGAGTCCTCTGAGCGCATCAGCCAGTGCCCCCGTGGCCTCTCCTCCATTGTTCCATGTCTCAGTCAGTCGCTCATTGGCCTCCACTCCATCCTCAAGCATTGTGGTGGCCACATTCCTGATCTGCTCCTCATACTCAGCAACCGCCTCAGAGTTGAAAGTCAGGACAGCCCAGAGTCTCTGGGCATCCAACACAAACAATCTAAAGATATTGATGACACTCTTGACCCCAGTCTCAAGGAGGATCCACGCTGTGGCAACAATGTCCAAGACCACACTCAGACCTGTCCCCCCAGCCATTGTGTCCATGAGATAGATCAGGCCGTCAATCATGGCTGGGAGGATCGTGCCCACCATCCCACTGATGATTGATCCAAAGGATGAGAATTGGCCAGTGCCCCCAGCAATGCCAGAGGATACGCTGTCTATGATGTTGCCCACGCCATCAAGGAAGGCTTGCAGGGCAGGATTGGTGGCAATGAATTGGCCAATGGTGGCCATGAGACCCTTGAACTTCAGACCCATCTGCTCCTGCCTGAAGGCAAAGGTGTCAGTGGCTGTGTCAAAGGCCTCAGCAGATGCCCCTGAAGATGTCTGGATCTTGGCCATCACTTCTGGGATGACATCCATCTGGCCCTTCATGGAGAGGACACCTGTCAGGGCTTCCACACTTGGGATCACCTCTGCCAATTCTTCTACAGTCCCCTCTCCCTGCTCAGTCAATTGCTTGAGTGCCTTGAATAGACCACCTTTCTCCTTGAGGCCAGCCTCAGAGAATGCCGTGAGACCAAGATCCTCAATGGCCTTTTTAGCCCCATCTGTGGGAGCCACCACTGCTTGGATCACTGCCTTGAGGGCCGTGGCTGATTGGGCTGTGGACAGGCCGCCTTTGGTCAGGACAGCCATTGCTCCAGACATATCTTCCAAGGAGACTCCTGCTCCTGCGGCAATTGGGGTGACTTGCCCCAGAGATGCCGCCAACTCTGCCCCCGTGGTCACACCATTGGCAATGGTGGCTGTGAATATGTCTGCAACCCTTGAGGCCTCCTCTGTCTCCAAGCCATAGGCATTGATTGTGGAGGACAGCAACTTGACAGAATCTCCAGCCTCAGCCAGATTGCCCTTGCCAAACTTGGTGGCCTCTTCCAAGAAGAGGATGGCAGAGTCCTGTGGGATTCCTGCTGAGATCGCCTGATAGAGACCCCGTGCGGCATCCTCTGCTTCCACTGCATACTTGCCAGAAAACTGAGAGACCGCATTCCCAAGCCCAGTCATCTCCTCCTTGGTGAAGTCGGTGATGGTTCCCACTTCTGCAAGGGCTGTCTCCAGCTTGGTGAACTCAGAGACCGTGGATCCAATTGCTCCCCCGACACTGCCAACCACACTGGCAAAGCCCTTCACAATGTTCATGGAGGCTGAGACTGTGCCTGTCAGTTTGAAGGCCGCATTGCCCAGAGATCCAATAGTGCTACTGACCCCCTTGATGGTCTTGGAGGCCTTGTCCACAGCGGACATGACAAAGGTGTGCTTGGTTTGTTTAGCCATATTGATTCAGATCAAGAATGGTATGCACGGCCCACATCAAGGACTGCCTGAACCCCTTTCCCCTTGGATCCCTTGAGGAATTTTGACAGCCCCTGCCCTGCATTACGCTCCTGCTCCTCTTTACATTGTAAAAGGATATCGGCCTCAATAACAGTCAGAGCCTTGAGGTCTGCGACCCCAAGCCCCATGTCTATCAGTTTGATGATATTACTTCTGTGGTGGAGTGGATCCCAGAAAAGGCACTGCCATCTGGGCTACCTCCTGCACATCATCCATTGGGATCTGCTCTGCAAAGGCCTCAAAGCCCTTCTTGCCTTCTGGGCCTTTGAATCCACCACGCTTGGCCGCTCTCCATGCCAAGACCATTGAGGCCTTGAATGGGTCTGCCTTATCAATTGGGCCTTCCAAGATCTCCATCACAGTGATCATGTCCCAAGCTGTGAGTGTTGCAAATTTGAGTGTGACACCGTTGGACAATTCCATTGTGTCTTTTTCTTTGGGGTCTGAGTCTTTCGCCATTGGCTCATCTTATCGGGCAAGCAGGGTGAAAATCCAGCCCCAAGATCCTTATTGAGAATGAGGCCGAAAAATAAAAATGAAAAATATTCTCAGAAGTTTAGAGGCCGCCACTTTGCGCTGATCGGCAATTGATGACCCGATATGGGCAAAAAGCGGTCAGTCTCAATAAGGTGATTATCGGATATGCTATACTATGGCATCACGGGGGGAATTGACCCCCTACCTAACAACCCAACAAACATGATAAAAAAAGAAACTACCTTCACCCTCTCTCTGACAGATCGGGAGCTAGAAGATCTCGATGAATGCCTAAGGCAATACCTACAAGCAGAGGTATCAATGGTGGGCAACACCACCTCTGACAACTTGGCCCCAGTGGCAAGGAAAGTGATTGGACAGATCTCTGATCAGCCGATCCCCACAGACAAGGACATGGGAGCAATCTCCTAATACCATGTCAATAATCAAACAAACAAAGAGAAGTGATTATCACGGAGTGCAATGCGCCAGATGCAACCGCAAGAAAACAATCCGAACTCCCAAGGGAGAAGATCTGCCAGCCTCCATCTTCACTGAGCATGGGTCTGAATTCCTGTGCCCTCCGTGCTGGAAACATCATGACCACTCCTTGCTCCCCCCACTTGGGGGATATGTCCAGCCAAGGTCTGGATCCATGTGGGTGCAGAAAGGATCAGGCAAGGAGGCTCAGTCATGAACTACTGGGGCACAGGAATACACTACCCGATCAAGAACCCCAAGAAGGATCTCACTGGGCTGATCTTCTTGGGCAGGAATAGGGATGGGAGATATACCTATGAATCCTTTGGCACATCCCACAGGGAGATGATTGTGAACCTGACCCATGAGGAGAGGGTGGGTGTTGCCGTCCTCCATGAGATTGGATCTAAAGTCTACGGCCCGTATGAGGTCAATCCCATGAAGGATGGGGGATACTATGGGAGAGGATCCTATGGACAGAGAAGGATGTGGATTGCCAAGAGACTCCTCAAGAGGATTGGAAAGTCCTACCTGAGAGGGGATGACATCATTGAAGCCTTGGAGGATGGATTCTTCAGCACCTTCATCCATGAGATTGGCCACAATAGGCAAAAGGGGGGCAGACCCCACGGGCCTGAATTCAGGAGAGCAATGGACATGGCCAGTGTGGATGTGGGGGCTTGGATCAAAAAGAATGGCTGGCCCAAACTGGGGAAACTCAAAGACACCAAGCCCGACCACATCAAGAAGGCTGAGGCCAAGAAGGCAAGAAAGGCTGAGGCCGCATCAGAGCCACGCTCAAGCAAGTGGAAGAGATCCTTGGTGAATGCTGAGTCCAAACTCAAAGAATGGCAAGCCAAGCAGAGAAGGGCTGAGGCATTGGTCTCCAAGTGGGAGAAGAAGGTGGCCCACAGCCAGAGGTGGCTGGCCAAAGCCTTGGAGGAAGATGCTTGATTGCCCGATAAACATCCCTATACTGGGAGCATGAAAACAAACAAACAACCACGGGTCTATCTCAACACTGAGGATCTGGCCACTGCATATCTTGAAGGGCTGGGCTTGGGCCTTGTCATCCAAGATGGGAAAGTCCAAGGATTCTGCTCAAGGTGTGGAGGGTGTGGCTCATACTCCTTCAACTACAGGGATGGGAGTGTGTGCTATGGATGCCGTGGGACAGGCGGAGAGCATTGGGAGGATGTCATCCCCTTTGCCAAAAAGACTAGGGCCAGAGAGTTGAGGAGAATCCATGCCCACAAAGTGGCAGAGGCCAAGGCCAAGATCTTCATGGAGAAGAAGTTGGAAGGTCAGAGGAATTGGTGTGAGAAGAATGGGCATGGCAGGATCACCTTTGAGGAGTTGGATGCCAAAAGGACTCAGGAGCGGGAAGCAAAAGAGATCAAGGATGCTGAGGGCTTGATCCACTTGGGGACGATTGGCAAAAGGATGACCTTTGAAGATATGACCTTCTCAAGAATGTCCAAGACTTGGGAGTCAGAGGGATTCTACACCACCACCACAATGGCGGCATTCACCTTCACCGATCCTCAGGGCAATGAAGTGGTATGGATCACCAAGTCTTGTGCAATGGAAGAGCGGGGATGCAAGGCTGGGGACAGCATCACATTCAAAGGGACTGTCAAAGATCACAAAGAATACAGGAGCAAGCCCCAG
>Ga0208315_1001395_pt1 | contig 12425 bp, 2 predicted proteins | sample MalvireepMed_215_FD_184239 | JGI IMG/M metagenome (GOLD analysis project Ga0208315, IMG submission 184239) | Marine viral communities from the Global Malaspina Expedition - Malaspina viral metaG DeepMed_215 (SPAdes) (version 2) | ecosystem: Environmental > Aquatic > Marine > Oceanic | place... | reverse complement strand
CAAAGATCTTATACTGGCAAAGATGGTACTAAGGGAGCTACTGATATTCTAAGTGAAATAGCCAACTATCGCAAGGAAAAAGATAATGCATTTAGACAGGGTGTTATTGAGGAGCAAAATAAGACATTACAAGGATTAAATGAATGGGTGCGTCAAGCTTCTTATATGGGGCTTTTAGATATGACTCCTGGGGATCCTACGTTAGATTACATAATTCCTCCTTACGAGGCAGCAGCGGCAGATCCTGAAAGATTAAATCCAAAGATAGACCCCATGACTGGAATGCCAACAAATCCTCTATTTATAGAGTATGCTAAGGAATATGCACAAAATGCACATCTTACTGCAGCCGTTGAACTTCTCAAAATGGGCCAAACAAAAGAATCTGATGTAGAGCATAAGAAATGGATCAGTGGAATTAATGAACGTGCAAAGAAACAAGCAGAGGATTTACTTGCTGATGAACAGACTAGGGTAGATAATCTAAATGATGCACTGGCCAAAAAGAATGAAACACAGCTTCAGTATGATAAGGATATTGATACCCAGATAGGCTTCTTAAAGACTCATGAGTTAAGCATTAGATCTGATTCAGGGGCAATGAAATTTGATCCTGAGTTCAAAAAATCTATCCAGTCTTATATAGAGGGATCAGAATTTGAGGTAGGCTCTATAAATCTTGATAATGTTGGTGGGGCAAAACGCTTAGTGGCTTTAAACCTTGCCAAGTGGATGGATGAATATTCAAGGGGGGATACAAATAGATCATGGATTAGTACTTATAATAATGTAGCTGAGATAAATCCAAATCTAGCTCAAGCTGATTTGAATGTAATGGCTGTTGATGCATTTTTTAATCCTATGGCAGATACTGATGTTGCTCTTATGGTACAAGGTAAGATAACACCATGGTTCCCAATACCGGGACTTGGTGGTACAGGTATGGATTTCCCTGGTACAGGTGAAAAGGAAACTAGGGCAGAAGAATACATGCTTCAAACCTATAAAGTGTGGAATGAAATGAATAAGATGGCGAATGATCCTGATCTTAAAGCAGATCCTAGTGCGGGAACTTCTACAAGCACAGTTGATTCACAGGATCCTCTTGGGGCTATAACATTAAATAAAGGACAATATATTAATACAATGCCACTAGATACTTCAAATGTTACTCCTCCTCCTATTATAACCAATCCAATTGATAGTTTGTTAAGTCAGGGTTGGGCTGATGATAGTACTTATACGGCTCCTTATGATTCTACCGATACACAACAAGCAGCAATGATGCGTGGTATGGAGGCATTTAATGATTGGAATCAAGTGGTAGCGCATAGAAAGATGATTGTTAATCACCTAGATAAAGATCCTATGGTAGCTCGCCCTGAAGCTGTATGGCACGAATACTACTCTAATTATCTGGATAGTATGCATGTTTATGAAAACTTAGAAGATTATCTTAAAGCGGGAGAGTAGTAATGGCTTATGAGCCTTTAACAGTAACATCCTTTTCAGACCTACTGAGGAAGAATCCTCCTTCAGGGCAAGATTTTACTTACGCAACTACAGATGCTATTATGAGATGGGCTGAGAATAATGAGGCATATCAGACTTATTTTACACCCAATATAAAGAATCTTCCTCCTGGTAATAAATTCCACAATCCCAATGAGGCTGTTGGCACATTGATGCCTAATCCTGTTTATGTAACAGATTATCCTGAATATAAAGCAAGCTTAGATCCTGACCACTTAAAATACCTTGGTCATAATGTAGAACAGATGGCCTCTGATCTTGGTACTGGTATTGCTGGTGGTCTTGGCTGGATGGAAGATCCTGATGGTATGGCTAAATTTAGAACTAATGCATTGGAGATTCTTGCAGATAAGACTAAATGGGGTGGTATGGTAGGTCTTTATGCAAAAGGTTTGGCTAGCTTAAGTAAGGGTATGGAACTTGATAAGGGTACTCCAGAATACAGAGAGGGCAAAAGACAGGCTAAAGAGTGGTATGGAATATCTCAGGCATATCTAAAGACTGGTGAGACTATGGCTGCGGAAAGAATGGCCAATTCTACTGCTTTAAGGGGTTATTTTAGGTGGATGGATGATCAACCTATGACTTTTGAGAACTTCTATCATGCAGAGCAATTTAAGCGTTCTATGTCTGAAATGTTACCCTCTGTATTGGCTATGACTGCTGCTACTACCGTCACTGGTGGTGGTGCTGTTGTTGCAGGGGCTACCATGTTTGCCTTAGAAGGTTCAGGCGAATGGTCTGAAGCTATGCGTATATTGACTGAAGAAGGTATTCCAAGGAAGGATGAAAAGGGTAATGTTATTATGGAGCCTCAGTTTATAACAGCAAATATAGAAGGCAAGTCTCAGCGTGTTAAAAACCCTAAATATGGACAGCCAATAAGAGAAACTATGTCTTTTGAGGAGGCAGCTCCTATTGCAGGACAGGCAGCACTTATTTATGGCGCTATATCTGCTCCCCTTGAAACATTCCAGATAGGTCGTGCTACCAGGCTTTTAAAGATTGCTCCTGAAGCGAGAAGATCTTTTATAATTAAGATACTTGATAAGGCCGTTAAAAAGGCTCCTATGACAACGCGTGGGGCGGCATGGGTTTCTGACTTTGGTTTGGAAGCTGTAGAGGGTGGAACCATAGAATGGCTTCAAACAGTTACTCAGATGACAGCTAATAAAGCTATTGAAGAAGGTTATGGTAATAATCCTAAAGAAGCATTGGAAGCATTAGCTCATGAACTTGGACCTATGGAAATGACTAAGTTTATGTTCTCCGAAGAGGGTGGTATGAGTGATGAAGCTAAGCAGGCTTTTCTTTTAGGTTTATCTGGTGAAGCTGGTATGGGAGCTATTGGTGGTCCTGGTCGTATGGCTTATGAGAGAATGATTCGTAAAGGCCCCAAGGTTATACGAACTGAAACTTATGATGAGTATAAAGGTGTCCCTCCTGATGTCCCTCCTGCTCCTCCTGTAATAACCGAAGGAGATCAAGCATTAGCTCTTGTTCAGGCTCCCAGTAAGGCTGGCTCAGCTGTTGGATATGCTAACATGCTTGTGGGTCAAGCTACCGAAGGTAGTCCTTATTATGCTACTGGTGTTAATATGATCATTTCTAAAGCTGGTGGTGCTGGTGATGATAAGATTAATGATTTAATTAATCGTGATAGCAAGAGAGGACTTGAAGAGCGTCCAGAGAGAAAAGCATTTAATTTATTAAAGTCCTTGGAGAGTGAGCCTGAAATACGGAAACAGGTATTAGATGTTATAAATCAAAGTCCAATTTTAAAAGCAGGTGTTGTAGCAATAGATAAGGATATTGTAAAGAATAAGCTCTCACAAAAGGATCAGGGTACTGATACTACTACATCTCCATCTGAATCTGTTATTAATGATATAGATACAGATGAGTGGACAGAGAACATGGACAATATAGAAGAGCTTGTTAATGCCAAATTAGAAGAGCAAGGCTTAGCTAAATTACAAATAAAAGCTGAGAAGAAATATGAAGCAGAGGAGGATGATGATGGAGCTCCCTCAGTAAGTGATGATGCAGAAGATATAGCTGCAGGTAAGGCAATGGGTCTTCAAGGTACTGATGCACAGATTTTAACACAGTATAGAAGGGAATTAGCTAAGTCAGAAAAAGCTCCCAAAAAGAAAGCCAAGAAGATTACCCTTACTAAGGATATTAATGAGGAGGAAGCTCCATTACAGCATTTAAAGGATGTACAACAACAAGCTGGGGATGATGGGGTGAGAGCTGTATTGCAGGGTCGTAAGAAAGGAGCCAAGCAGGCTAGTCTTACCACCTTAAATGTACTACAGAATGAATTGTTCCCGGAAACAGATAGATTACCTGTTAATAGTAAAAATAGAGGAGCAATAGTTGAAAAAATTGCACATAAAATATTTAGTACGGCTCCAGCAGTCCCCCAAGTGGCCCCACATAAAAGAAAGGCTCCCGTTAAGAAGAAGCCCGTTAAAGCAATTACTAAGAAGAAGCCAATTACGGTAAGTCCAGACATTGAAAGTGCTGATAGGTTTTCCCCAGGACTGTTAAAGAAGAATCCTAATAAGGTTTATTTATTTGGAGATAATCTTGTTGGTAAGGGTAAGGCAGGTCAGGCTACCGTACGAGATGAACCTAATGCTTATGGTATTCCTACTAAGAAGACTCCCTCTATGGATGAAGATGCATTCTTTACTGATGAAGAGTACGATAATAATGTTAAAGTTATAGATGCTGCTTTTGCTAAAATTCCAGAAGGCAAGACAGTTGTTCTTCCATCAGCTGGTCTTGGTACTGGTTTAGCTCAGCTTAAGGAAAGAGCTCCGAAGACCTTTGCATACATAGGTAAGAAATTAACACAACTGAAGACTGTTCCAACTGAGAAGGCTCCAGTCACAACCCCAGCCAAGCCAGACAAAGAAGATATAGCTATGGCTAAGAGTATGGGTATATCAGTAACAGATTATATGAAGACCCTGGAAGTATCTGAGGCTAAAGCAGAACAACCTAAAACTAAAGAAGCTCCAGTTGAAGAGGTATATACAGGATTAAAGAAGATTGGTTCTGGGGGACAAATAGGTGCAGATCAAGCTGGTCTAGAAGTAGGACAAGAGCTTGGTTTGGAGACAGGTGGCACTGCTCCTCCAGGATGGATAACAACTACAGGTCCAGACCCAGATGTCTTACAATCTTTTGGGCTAGTAGAAGGAGAATCTGATCCTAAGATTTATCGTAAGCGTACTATTAAAAATGTAGAAGACTATGATGGTACTGTTATTTTTGGTAATGTTAAGTCTCCTGGGTCTAGGCTTACTCTATTAGCAGCTAGAAAAGCTAATAAGCCTGTAATACAGAATCCAACTGCTGAAGAGTTAAGAGACTGGATGGCTGAGAACAATATAGAATCTTTAAATGTAGCAGGCAATAGGAAGATAGACAAAGAATCTGTTAAGGCAGTTATTCGTGGAGCTGTTGGATTACAACAAGAAGCTCCAGCTGTAATCAAGACTGGTAAGGCAGATAAGAAAATTACTGCGAAAATGATAGATCCAAAGCAATCAATTCCTAAGTATGGTTTACATATTATAAAAGTAGGAGATGTAACTAGTTGGGGTAGTTTGGTAAGACCTGGGCCTAAATTGACTGATGAACACTATGTTGCATTTGAAGTGGATTCAGAATCAGGCGTTGTAACAGATATAGAGACAGAACTGACACCAGAGGAATATGCTGCTTTGGAAATGGGAATTATATCTGGAAAGGGAGCTGAGTATTTATATAATAAAGTTATAAAGATGGAAGGTTATAAGAAAGAATTCAAGGTTGATATATCTGGGGAAAAATTTAGAAAAGAGGGTTCATTTACAGAGGAAGCTGAAATTGTCGAGCCTACCATGTTGGAAGCTCCTAAGGGTATAAGTAAAGAGTCTGCAGCCTTATTTAAAGATATAGCTGCAAGCATAGGTGAAGATAGTGCTGAGGTCAGTCAGCCAACAGGTGAAGTTACCGGAGAGGTGGAGAAAGCAGTAAAGAAACTTGATGATGATTTGTGTACATAATGGCTAAACCCTGTCCAATAGATTATAAGGAAGTATTAAAGAGAACCCGTAAGAGTCTCACAGACCTGATTAAGGGTAAATCTCGAGTTGAAGCAGTCCAGGCAGTTAAGGCAATGCATGTAAAACTGTCTGTCCTACCCACCCAGGATGCGGCAGATGCCTTCCGGGAAGTTGCTAAGTCAATTTACCCTGAAGCAATACATGAAAATGCATTTGATCCCAGATTCTCCTTAAATATAAGTGAAATTCCCCAATGGGTAGCTGATATATCTCCTGCTGATTTTATTAATGAGATTGATTTAATTCAGAAGAAGACTATGTCTGGTATGGAATCTGAAGCTAAAAGTGAATATAGTGATGATGATTTTGAAAAGACTAAATTTGCAGAAATCAGGATAGGTGAAGCAGGTATTGATGCATTCCTCCCTATACTCTTTGGTGCTATAAGAACATCAGTTAATGCTAAAACTATGGCTAAAGTGTACGAGGCTATAGAAACTGTTAATAAATTTGAAGAATTTGAGAACTGGATTATTCCCAGGTTTGATAAGTATGATCAAACCAATGAATGGAGAACGCGGGCATTAACAGATTTCTATGTTGTTAATCGGCCTATAAATAAGGTTAATGCAGATGAGAAGATACAGCTTGTATGGGCTAACCTGAATCCACATATAGATGATATCAAGGAAGCTATCATGAAGCCTCAAACACGTAAGGCATTTCAGCTTAAAAGAGCCGTTAGCCTTAATGATGGTACAAAAGAACCAGAAAGACTACCTGCAAGCTTCTTAGATAGAAATGATGTAAAGATTTTTGGTACTCCAATGGCTGATTTAACCATGACTATTGGTGTTAAGGACATGGTTAATGTAATAGGACCAGCATCTATGGAGGGATGGTTTAGTAGACCTGCCAATGTTGAGGTTAATGCAGCACAGTTACACTTATGGAATCAGTGGCTTGCATTAGAATTTAAAAAGGGAGATCGCAGTGCTCCAGCTGTAATTGTTGCTATTAACTCAGGAGATCCTGGTACTGTTGAGCTTTCTGTTATACATCCCAGAATAGCAGATATGCTTATTCCACGTTCAGAAATAAAACAATTAGCAGAATCAATGGAACCTTATGAGAGGAAATTCCTAGAAAAAAATAGCTATAATCTCTTCAGAGCACTTAGAAATGCAGATAAACTTATGCATCAAACCACAACTCCCCAGGAAAGAAGGAGAACGGTTAAGGGTCTTAAAATTGCTGATCGGGAAAAGGCATTAAGAAAGTTAGCAGCAGAAATGGCATTTGAGAACTATGGAAATTATTTTGCTGGAGAGCTAGAAAAGGGTTATATTGAGAAAGAGCATTACATTGAATTCCTACATAATGCTCAAAATGCACCTCGGGCCAATGGTGCCCTCTTAATACCGATGCATTTATATTTAGCTGGTATCGTAGCTAAGCATGAATGGCTTAAGGGAGCACGTTATAACCAGTACTTAATACATGACCATGCTCGTGGTCACTTTAATAGGTTAAGACTGGCTAATACTAAAGGTATAGTACTGGAAGGTATGGGTAAGAGCAGGCATTTAGTCTTTGATCCTACCAAGGTAGAAATATGGGTGGTAGGTGATACTGCAGCAAGAGAAGGAGTAAGCGAATATAAGGTTGAGCATTTAAGAAATATACCCGGTATCCGTAAAATAGTTAATATTAATGATGGCATGATGTTAAGTTCAACTGACGTATTAAAGAGAACAGGAAAATTTGCAGGTAGAAATCCTATAGGAAAATGGGAACTTCCTGTAAAAGAGATTAAGTCTGCATTTTACTACAGATCTCCAGATGGTAATAACTTTGTTGAAATGAAGCTCAGCGAACAGGAGGGTATACCTGATATAGAGATACGACATGCACGTACTGGTGAGCTTATAGCTGAAATAAGAGATGAGATGGATGAGATAAGAATATTTAATGCTAAAGGTGAGATGCTAGACCATCTATCCGATACTGATGTCACAAAAACATTAGTAGGTGATTTTAACTTCACAAAAGCTCGTAAAAGTCATACTGAATTTGAACTTCCAGAGGAATCCAGAAGAATCATTCACCTACCGTTAACAGTAGCACACACTACAGCTCCATTATATAGACAATATATGTCTACCATGTTTACTGATAAGTTAAATGCTCAGAATCAGGCAGATATGGATAAATATAATGATATGCTTACTGATGTGATGTTAGGCATGGTAGATAAGCATTTTAATGCCTTTCATGATGTAATGACAGATCCTGATAAACTGCGTAGACTTCTTCAGACAATGTGGGCACAGGAACTGGATAGCGGGGATCCATTAAAGGAACTTTACGATATGGTAGGTGGCTCTGGAATACATCATCCAGCATTTATGAGCCAATTACGACCTATGCTGTCCAATATGATGGTTAAAAAGGGCATGCTGCAAGCCAGGACATATGAGGATAAGATCCATCGTAGCTTACAGGAAGACTTTGCTGGTTCCGATGGTGTTATTAAGACAGATCTTAGTGGTAAAATTAAAGAACCTGGCAAGCATGTAATTGTTAGTTCCGGGTTGGCATCAATATTCAGGCTTGCAGAAAGAAAATATAAAGACTTTTACGGAGCTGCACGTTTGTATGATATTGGTTGGGATCCAAAAAGAGATGATGAAGGCAAAATTACTGAAGAGGGCTTTACGCATGAAATGAAAGTGGATGCTATCAATGCAGCAATAAGAGATGAAGGCTTTGAGTTATACATGAACATATTCAGAACTCCATTATCTCACCATTCTGGTATGGTACTTAGGAAGATAGCAGAATTTGAAATAATGCAGGGTACAGCTCTTAAATACCATCCTGATGATGTGTTCTGGACATTCATTGGAGATCAGGATATAGATAAAACCTTTGTTACCCTGGTTAATGAAGCATTTGCTGAAGCAGCATTAAAGTATCAGAATACTAAGTATTTTAAAGCCCAACAGCAAGTTGGAGCAGACTTAGACCAGTTTGAGGTGGCAGAGCCTACCTCTCTTGCTAATTATGGTGAAACCATAAATAGTATGGCTAATCAGGTTGGTGCAGCCATGATTGGTAGGATGGCCAATATGAAGACAATGTCAGCGATGCTTTCAGTCAAATTTGGTAAGATTACATTTATGGATGGCACTGTAATACAGTTTAAAAGCCCAAGTGAAATGACAGTAATGGATTATGCACCGCTTAAGATGACTGACGAACAGGGTAATCCCTTAAGGGAAGAAGATATATTAAAGTTAAACCCCTCATTTGCATCCATTCATAAGAGTGAAGATGGCAACTGGTACCTGGTAACTACAGTGGAGCATGAGCATTTACTTATTATTAATGCGGCTACAGACCATCCTAAGCTTGGACTCCTTACTGATAAATGGGGATATGATGGGACAGATTGGATTACTGCCAGGCAGATTAAGGTAGTAGAGGGTCAAATAGAAGAAAGGCATGTTAAGGTAATAACTAGGTTGAAATCCATGTTTAACCTTTCTCCCCTGTTTAATGGTAAAGGTCGCCATGGCAAGCAACTGAAGGTAAACCAGGTCTTTTACAGAATGCGACAAGTATATGATTATAATATGTCAGATCCTGAAACACAGCTTGCAATGATTCAGGCAGAAACCAATGAAGTTAAGAAGGATAAGGTTTCAGGAGAAGAGAAGGAGATAGTATTCGGCATTGAATCCATTGAAAATAAAGAAAAGATCGTATCCCTGGAAAAGGTAGTCATGAGGCCCGTCGAAAAGCTGATGAAAAAGTATGAAGGCGAGATTGTACCAGAATTTTCTGGACAATATACTGAAGATGACTATGAGGTTATGCATTACTTAGCTACTGACAAACTTACCAAGGAAGTCAATGGTAATCTGGAATTATTTGACATTGATAGTCCTGATCTGATAGCTGCAGGTTCTAAATTCATGTCCAGATGGGCAAATAAATATTATGACTTATTTCAGGGCCGTAAGGCATTAGATGGTACATATACTGAACATGCTACAATGGCTCGTAATAGATTTGATGAGGACGTCAATGCATGGATTCAGGTAGGTAAAAAGCAATTAGACGAACTAGTAGAAGAGCATGGACCTGGTGTTAAAGCATGGACTACATTGAAATTTTTACAAGGAATCGGTACTATGAGTGGTAGTGAATTTGTTAATAGAAAGAATATACAGAACTTTCCCGACCCTATAATGCTGGATGGACAAGTAATGACGAAATATATGGATTATTGGGAAGATACAGAGTTAAATTTCGAGGAGTACAGAGACTTAAATCTTGTAGAAGAGGCTAAAAGAACTCAATTAGGTAATCTTAACGTATTTAATAAAAAGAAGTGCTAATGGCAAAATGTAAAACAGATCCTATTCATAACGCAGCATTAAATCACATAAGCAAAGTCTTATCTGAGATTGAAAATTCTTATGATCAGACATTTGGTTCTCCTGTAATGGAAGTACATGCTCCTGCTATTAAGAAGATAGATGATGATATAGCTGATATCCAACTTGATATTAATATTGCTAAGGGGCGAGATAAGATCAAACTCGACAAGCAAAAGAAAAAGCTAAAGAAGCAAAAGCATCGCCTTGTAACTGCAAACAAGGAAGCAGGAAGAAAATTGCACTGGATGAAGAAGCTTAGGGGCTTAATGGTAGATAAACTGAAAGCCTATGCAGATGATAACTTATACAATATTACACCTGATATTTACTTTCCAGTAATAAAAGAGATGCTCAAACATGATCTTGGTAGGCCATTTAAAACTCTTGATCTGTTGTATGAAGGAGATCTAAGAGCTATATATGGCAAGTTAAATAGAATGTACAAACATCAGGCTAAAGAAGCTATCAAAACAAAGATTCCTAAGTTAAGACAGCAGCATTCTGATGCTACCACAATAGCGTTAAAGCATGACCCTTCACTTAGAGCATATAACTTGGTTATAAAGTCCAGGCATGTACCTACGGAAATATTCAGTAGAGTTAATAAATGGGATAATGCTATGAGAAATGCTCGTACTCCATTTGAGCAATCTGTTGAGTCAGATGAATTTCTATTTAGGGTTAATACTCCTCCTGGTGGTATGATTACTGAGGAAGAAATAACTGAATCCTTAAGAAATGCAACCAAATTTGCTTCAGATATACTGGATGGCAATACAAGATATATCATTCCTAAGCCTCTTGGGTTTGTTAAAAAGACCGATCCCAGATATAAAGAGCTACAACCTTATCAGAAAGATCGTAAAAAATATGAAGAAAAGGTAAGGGAAGATATCTTATCAGGCATTAATGATGGTAAGAATATACAGAAGCGTATAATAGGCGGACAAACATTCTATTATGTGCCTATATTACAGCCTTCAGAGGCACATGGTGGTAAGGAAGTATGGTATGCATACCAAGTACCCCATAAACCGCCAAAAGAGGGTCAAAAAAGCGACTTCTTGATGTTACCAAGGTCTAAGGGCAAGGAAGCCAAAGATCAGGCTAAACGGCAAGAATTCGACGAATTAATAGGAAACCTTGCTCCACTGGCTACATATACCAAAGCAGATGGCAGGGTAATTACTGGAAGAATGGAGGAGGGATGGTACAATGCAACAACACATCCTGCCTTATCTGGAAAGAAGAAGATAAAAGTAGGAGGACAGCTAGTTGAAAAGGATTACATAATTGGCAGTTATTCTGGCTTTGTACCTGTTGACAACATTAACCCAGTCAATGATCCTAAGCATGATGGAGCATTACCGCCAGGTTTCTGGCCGATGATTAGTGATATAAGGACTATCCTTGCCAGCTATTATCTAGAGTTGGGAGAAAGAATTAAGCTTCATGAAGCTAAAATGAGTGCTCTTATTGTTCAGGCTAACAAAAGTGGCAGTAAATTCATGAACAGGGAAGACTTTAATAAGTTTCTTAAGACAATTACCCAACTAAACAATCTTCGCGGGGGCCTATCTATTAAGGACGGCCAAATATTTACATCCAATACAGTATTCTCTGCACAGGAGACATTCTTTCCAAGAAGATGGGATCCTAATGGGACTGTGACAGGAATGCAAAAAGGAATGCAAGCAATTAAAGGTAAGATTGAGAAAAAAGGAGATAATGTTGAAGGCTTAAAGGAAGACGTAAAGCTTACTGGGGCAGATCACATGAAGGAGCTAACTAATCTTACCACCCAGATAAAAGATTTAGAAGAATCTCTGGAAGTACTTGAGGAGAATTTTGATGTATTTATAGGGGTCAAGGATATAACTGATGCTAAGGAGTTTACTATTGAGCGCAGCATTTCTGCTGCACAGCATAGATCTGCATTCATGCCACCATTACCCGGACGTACTGATCCTGGCAGAAGAGGGGACTTTGATGTATTTCATGAATATTTCTATGATTCAGAAAGAGGTATGGCTAATCTGGAGTTATCGTATGATCTTTTAAATGTAACTATGAACTCCTCTAAGGCTGTATCATTATTTGCATTAGACCAGGTAAAAGCAACCATGGGACGCCAAGACATTGAATCAGGTATGTTAGGTATTTCATATAATGATGTAGGCTTCACAAAAATGCTAAATGCTACCCTATTGAGATACAGAGGTAAAGATAACAAGATAACACCTACAACGGTTCACAATGTTGTTAGAATGTTCAGCATGCTGGTTAGTGCTAATCTTCTACAGATAGGTGCAGTTCTTACCAATCATTGGCAGAAACTCAGTCCATGGGCCTATTCTACAGCAGATGAATATATTAAGGC